>Ga0164318_10000946_pt1 | contig 24364 bp, 21 predicted proteins | sample GuaBasSedimGuay9_FD_113734 | JGI IMG/M metagenome (GOLD analysis project Ga0164318, IMG submission 113734) | Subseafloor sediment microbial communities from Guaymas Basin, Gulf of California, Mexico - Guay9, Core 4571-4, 0-3 cm | ecosystem: Environmental > Aquatic > Marine > Hydrothermal vents...
CCCGGGAAAATCCCGGATTGCGGGTGATTGCCGCTATCGGCAGCAACCAGGCCCGGGCCTTGGTTTTCACCTGGCTGCGGGAACAACACGACCTGGCGGTGTCCAAGGCTCTGCACCCGGCTGCGGTTATCGGCAGCGAGGTCAGTATTGGCCGGGGAACGGTGGTGATGGCCGGAGTAGTCATCAATCCCGGTGCGGCTGTCGGTTGTAACGTGATAATCAATACCCATGCCACCATTGAACATGACTGCCGTCTTGGCGACCACGTTCATGTGGCTCCAGGCGCGGTTTTATGCGGGGAAGTCCGGGTGGGGGCGGAAACATTCATTGGCACCGGGGCCACTGTGATTCCCGGAATCTCTATCGGTGCCGGGGTCGTGGTCGGTGCTGGGGCGACGGTGGTCAATGATATTGGCGATGGCTTGACGGTTGCCGGCACTCCGGCGGCCGTGGTTGACCGGCGGGAGGATGGACAGCCATGAAGATGCTCTCCGTGGTGGGGGCGCCCCCCCAGTTTGTCAAAGCGGTGATTGTATCCCGGGCTCTACGGGAATATAATAATACTGCCGGTGCCGATAGCCGCATTGATGAAATAATCTTACTTACTAGCCAGCACTATGACCTGTCCATGAGCGAGGTTTTTTCCCGGGAGGTGGAAATCATCCTGCCGTTCGGCTATCTCGATATTGGTAGCGCTAGAAACCGAAGCGTTCGTCATCCTGACCGATTCCGGTGGGGTACAGAAGGAGGCCTGCCTTGCCGTGGTTCCCTGCGTTACACTGCATGCACCCAGAAGCGGAAGGGGAGGAAACGGTGGCGGCGGGAATGAACGTGGTTACCGGGTAAGCGTCAAATAAATAACTTCTTTTAATAACCGCCATGACATACAATTCAAAATTAACAATTTTGTAGGAATGCCGTGAGTGAAAGAGACTATAGACAATCTCTTCAGAAAAAACGTGATTTCTGGAAACAGCAAGTTCTTGACTGGCAGGAAAGCAAGTTAAGCCAGGTGGAGTACTGCCGCCGGCATACTTTGAGCAAGACACGCTTTTCCTATTGGTGCCGGCGTTTTAGATCCGGACCGGTACAGGTGCCATGATTCAATGTCCTGACCAGGACAAGGAGCTCCAAAAATTGATATACCGTGAGTTGGCCAAGGTAGACTATTGAGTCAAACTCAAAGCAGCTGTGATGGGGGAAAATTGTAGAAAAGCAGTTGAAGAAGTGTATAACTGGCAAAATGAAGAACGGAAATTGTTCGAGTTATACCAGGAAATTTTATGAGGATTGTTACTATAGTTGGAGCCAGGCCTCAATTTGTTAAGGAAGAGGAGAGAAATGTGACCACATTTTCAGACTACTGAAGTCATTTAAAAAACTTAAAAAAGGCCCGATGGAAACATCCTCGGGCTCTTCAAATCAATTTTTTATAGGGAAATAGTTATGAATGATATCAGAATAGGATTGGTTGGTTGTGGGCGTATTGCGAAACGCCATTCTGAATTATTGGGTTACAATCAGATAAAGGGGGCATGCCTTACAGCAGTTTGTGATCTTGTTAAGGAAAAATCCGAGAAAATTGGAGCAGCTTTTAATGTTCCATACTATACCAATATGCATGAGATGATGAAGAAGGAAGCGCTTGATGCTGTATCAATACTTACACCCAGTGGTATACATGCTGAAAACGTAATTGAATTAGCGCCGTATCAAAAACATCTCATTGTAGAAAAGCCAATGGCACTTACGCTGGATGATGCAGATGCTATGATTGCCGCCTGTGATGCAAACGATATAAAACTTTTCATTATTAAGCAAAACAGGTTCAATCTTCCAGTTATGAAATTGCGTGAGGCAATGATCCAGGGGCGTTTCGGAAAGCTTGTTATGGGAACGGTTCGGGTTAGATGGTGCCGTCCCCAACATTATTATGACCTGGATCCATGGCGTGGAACTTGGGCTAATGATGGAGGTGTTCTTACAAACCAGGCAAGTCACCATATTGATTTATTGGAATGGATGATGGGAGATGTTGAAAGTGTTTTTGCTAAAAGTAGAACCGCCCTAGTTGATATTGAAACTGAAGATACTGCGGTTGTAACGCTTCAGTTTACGAATGGTGCTTTGGGAATCATTGAAGCAACAACGGCTGCACGCCCAAAGGATTTAGAAGGTTCGATCTCTATTCTTGGTGAAAAGGGAACTGTTGTGATTGGTGGCTTTGCAGTTAATGAGATGAAAACTTGGAATTTCTTAGAAGAGATTGAGTCTGATAGAGATGTTATGGAGCAGTATTCTGTTAATCCGCCAAATGTTTATGGTTTTGGTCACCAAGCGTACTATGAAAATGTTGTAGATTGCTTACAACATAATAAGAATCAACTCGTTGATGGACTTACCGGAAGAAAAAGTCTGGAGGTTATTATGGCAATATATGAATCCATTGAAACAGGTAAAGAAGTTTTTTTGAGGTTCAAACCCAATAAATGCAAGCTTGGTAATAAATCTATTGGTTTAGAGGAGGATGGTGTGTGATTAGTGCCACTGCAATAGTTGAAACATCTGAGATTGGGGAAAATACTAAAATATGGGAGTTTGCAAATATTTATGGATGCATTATAGGTTGTGACTGCAATATTGGCTCTTATGTTGAGATTCAAAATGGTGTTTTCATTGGCAATAACGTAGTTGTATCTTCACATTCTTTTATTTGCTCTCTGGTAACAATCGAAGATGATGTTTTTATTGGTCACGGAGTTATGACTGTTAATGATGTTCATCCACCTTCTTTCAGGCGAACAGGATCAAAAGAACACTGGAAACGCACATTGATAAAAAAAGGTTCTGTTATAGGGAGTAATTCAACTATTTTTCCGGTTGTTATTGGTAAAAATGCAGTTGTGGGTGCAGGTGCAGTTGTGTTGCAGGATGTGCCGGATGGATGTGTTGTCGTAGGTAACCCAGGGCGAATAATTTCATCTAACCCGCCTACCCCTCCTATGTCAAAAATAAATGAATAACTTGTCTGTATGAAAGTATACAAAAAGTAAGAGGATGAAGTATATGAATATTCCGTTTGTTGATTTAAAGGTACAATATGTGACTATTAAAAATGAAATTGATGAGGCCATTCAATCTGTTATTAATGAAACAGCTTTTATTAAGGGTAAATATGTAGACCTCTTTGAAAGAGAGTTTGCCGAGAAGTATAATGTAAAGCATTGTATTGGGGTTGCTAATGGTACTGATGCAATTTATATTTCACTTAAGGCTCTTGGTGTGGGCAAAGGTGATGAGGTGATTACTGTTGCCAATAGCTGGATTTCAACCTCAGAAGCTATTAGTCAGACTGGCGCAAAACCGGTATTTGTAGACATTGAACCTGATTATTACACCATAGATCATCAATTGATTGAAGAAAAGATTACAAAAAATACAAAAGCCATTTTGCCGGTTCATTTATTTGGTCAGCCAGCTGAGATTGTAAAAATAAAAGCGATCTGTGACAAGTACAATCTTTTTTTGCTAGAAGATTGTGCCCAGGCACATTTTGCTGAATATAACGAGCAAAAAGTTGGAACATTTGGAGTTGCAGGCACATTTAGTTTTTTTCCAGGCAAAAATCTGGGGGCATATGGTGATGCAGGTGCCATAATATCCAATGATGATGAGTTTGCTGAAAAGGCTAGAATGTACGCAAATCATGGTGCGCTGGTAAAACACCAGCACAAAATCGAAGGGATTAACAGCCGACTTGATGGAATGCAGGCAGCTATACTTTCAGTCAAATTAAAGTACCTTTTAGGTTGGACTGATAAACGAATAAAAAATGCAACTTTGTATAGCGAATTATTAAGTAAAATAAATGGTATTGAAACTCCAAAGATAAATGAAAATATAAAACATGTTTTTCATCTTTACGTTATCAGGACTGATAAAAGGGATGAGTTACGGAAATCTTTGTCAGAAAATGGGATATCATCAGCTATACATTATCCCTCACCACTTCCTTTTTTACCCGCCTATAAATATTTGGACCACAAGTTTTCAGATTTTCCAAATGCCGGTGATTATAAAGATAAAATATTATCTATTCCAATGTACCCTGAACTCACCTCGGAAATGGTTGCGTATGTTGCAGAAAACATTAATCGGCTTTACAGATGACATCTATTAAAAAGAATATATGGTACATTTCCAAATACGCAAGTCCGATTAAATACGGATTTGGGACAAGACATTTTTACCTCGCCAAAGAATTTTGCCGGATGGGATATAAGACAATTGTGATTTGCTCAGATTCGAGTCATTTGCTAAACTTTCCACAATTCAAATCAACCTATACTAAGGAAGTGTTCGATGGTGTTGATACGTGGTGGATAAAAACCATAAAATATGTAGGTGCTAAGTCAATACGCAGGATGATAAGTTGGATTGATTTTGAATTAAAACTTTTTTTTATGGATAAGCGTAAATTACCCAGGCCTGATGTTGTTATAGTATCCTCTTTAAGTTTATTTACGATAATAAATGGGTATTTTTTAAAGAAAAAATATAAATGTAAACTTATTTTTGAGGTTCGCGATATCTGGCCGCTTAGCATTACTGAAGCAAGTAATTTCAAAGCGTCGAATCCATTAATCAAGTTACTGGCATGGATAGAAAAATTTGGCTATAAAAATGCAGATGTTCTAGTGGGAACCATGCCGAACTTGAAAGAACATGCCGAAAAGATAACAGGGAATAGTCTCCAATGTTTTTGCATCCCGCAAGGTGTGGACATGAATCTTTATGCTTCGCCTGCCCCCTTACCGAAAGGATATGCCGAACAATACATTCCGCGTGATAAATTTATTGTAGCTTATGCCGGTAGCATCGGGCGCACCAATAGTCTTGAAACTATTATTGAATGTGCAAAACAACTATCTCATAACGATAATATACATTTTCTTTTTATAGGTTCTGGAGATTTGTTGAGCTTTTTCAAGTCGGAAACAGAATCTTACAATAATATTACATTTGCACCAAAGGTGAAAAGAGGTCAAGTACAGACAATTTTAGCGCAATGCGATCTCATGTATGACAGCGTAATGGATTTGAAGCTTTACCATTATGGTTTATCTCGCAATAAATGGATAGACTACCTTTACTCCGGCAAACCGTTATTGGCTTCTTATAGCGGCTTTCCCAGTATGCTAAATGAAGCTAAATGTGGTCAATTCATACCTGCTGAAGATCAAAAGTCTTTAAAAAAAGCCATTCTGTATTATTCAGCTTTAAGCACTGAAGAATTAAATGATATTGGATTGAGGGGCAAGCAGTGGCTTATTTCCAATCGTACTTTCGATAAATTAGCGTTAGATTATAGAGAGCTTTTTTAACGGTAATGTAATTGCTGGAGCGAAAGATAATTGAAAACATTAAACCACCAGCTCTGCTGGTGCGATCCTAAGAGGCTCTGCCGATCCGGCGAGATATACCTCCTCATTGAAAATTCCCAAAAATGGGAAGGACTCGTATGTTGATGGGGTTCCATTTCAAAAATACTTGAATCATAGATGTTTTTTGAATGTCAAGGGTAACAATGGTCAATAAATCTGATAATCATTTTTGGACTCATGCCTATGTTGTGAGCCCATAGGGCGCAACAAGAAAATTATAAGGGCTTATACCAGAAATTAAGAGTTGTCTGATAAACGGTGGTAGAATTTGTCAGGGTTTGAGTAAAAACGGCCCCTCCTAGGGGCCCTCACGAAGCCACCGGCTCCGCCGGTGGAGCTTCACTTTGACGGTTAACTCCAGGTAAAGCTGGCGGAGATCCTGGGGCTTTCGAAGCTCTGGCGACTGCCGACCGTTGCCGCCTGTAAAATGATGGCTGGCCGCCGCGTTGCCGGCATTGACCAAGTTTACGGCGACGGGCGGGCGGCACATAAAATTGTTGAAATACTAATAATCCGGTAAGATGACGGAATGGGAGCGGAAGATGCCTGCCCGGAAAGAACAACTTGCTATTGATGGCGGAACCCCGGTGAGGACGGCCTCCTTCGCCGCCTGGCCGGCCTTTGATGCCGGCGACATCGAGGCGGTTGCCGGGGTGCTGCGCTCCGGCCGGGTCAATTACTGGACCGGCGAAGAAGGCAGTTTGTTTGAACGGGAGTTTGCCGCTTTCAGCGGCTGCCGCTACGCGGTGGCCGTAGCCAACGGCACCGTCGCCCTCGAACTGGCCCTCGCCGCCCTGGATATCGGCCCCGGTGACGAGGTTATCGTCCCCTGCCGCACCTTCATAGCCACGGCCAGTGCCGTGGTTCGTTGCGGGGCGGTGCCGGTGATGGCGGATGTCGATGCGGATAGCCAGCTATTGACAGCGGCGATGGTTGAACCGCTGATAACGGCAAAAACCCGGGCGTTGATGGTTGTCCATCTGGCCGGTTGGCCGGCGGAAATGGATAAATTGCTGGCTCTGGTCCGTCGCTACGATTTGCGGTTGGTAGAAGACTGCGCCCAGGCTCACGGTGCCACTTACCAGGGTCGGCCGGTGGGTTCTTTCGGCGACGTGGCGGCTTTTTCCTTCTGCCAGGACAAGATCATGACCACCGGCGGCGAGGGGGGGATGCTGATCACCAACCGGGAGGATGTCTTTGAAAAAGCCTGGTCTTTGAAGGACCACGGCAAGGATTACCGGCTGGTGCGCCAACCGGTGACCGCCCTTGGTTTTCGTTGGCTGCACGTGTGCTGCGGTACCAATGGGCGGCTGACCGAAATGCAGGCCGTCCTCGGCCGCCGGGCGCTGGCAAAGCTGCCGGCCTGGGTTGAAATCCGCCGCCGTCACGCCGCCCTGCTTACTGCCGGCTTTGGCCGCCAGCCCTGTCTGCGGCTGACCATACCGCCGGCGGGAATCAACCACTCCTATTACAAGTACTATGTTTTCCTGCGCCCGGAGCGGCTACGGCCGGGCTGGAACCGCGACCGTTTCCTGGCCGCGGTCAACGCCGAGGGGATTCCCTGCTTTTCCGGCAGCTGCCCGGAAATCTACTGGGAAAAGGCCCTGGTTCAATGGCAGCCTTCCCGGCGGCTGCCGGCGGCCCGCCGGCTGGGGGAAACCAGCCTGATGTTTCTCGTCCACCCAACCCTGACAGAGGCCGACATGGGGGATACGGTTGCCGCGGTGGACAAGGTCAGCCGGGCGGCAGGGGTGGATTGATTCTCATTCCCCGTTCGCATCGAAGCCAAAAAAGGAAGGGGTCGCTTTCGCGACCCCTTCCTTTTTGGCCTATTAGCCTAGATGTCGAACGGCTACTGCCATGTACGTTTATCATTGGAGTTTCTGGTGTTGTAGAGTACCGGAGCGTCAGCGCGGCCAGTATTGGATTTATGCTGGGCGACCAGATGAACGCCATTCTGCGGCCCGACCACGGTAACGGTCAGGGCGAAGTGGTAGACCTTGCTGTCATCGAGGTTGAAGTTACTGGCCATGCTGGCGCCGTCAAAGGTTATGGTCTGTCCGGCGGCGACGGAGCCAAAGCTGACGTTTGACTGGGAGGTGAAACCACCATCGGTTACGTTCTGGATGATGGCGTCAACGTTGATGTCGGCAGAAGCTGCGCCTTCGTTGACCACCTTGAGGACTGAATCCCAAGTGCTGCCGGGGACATGGTAGAGATAGGGAACCTTGGCCTGCATGGCGTTGACGGTCCAGGTGTAGGCCATTGCTCCGTTAAGGGCGGTTTTGTCAGCCACCCCGGATTCATCCGGATTAATGACGAGGTTGATGGTGTAGGTGGTTGTATCAACGATGTTAGTGCCGTCTACGCTGATCGTCAGGTACCGGCCGCCAATCAGGTTGTTGGCGCCGAAGTTGGATTGAATGGTCCAGCTGTTCGCGCCTTCGGTAACCGTAGCCCCGGCAGGCAGGTAAATGTTTGAGATAGCGGTCTGGTTGCCGTTGACGGTGATGGTGTAGGTATCGTTGACGTCAAGGACGAGGCCCTGGTTGACGGTGGCATTGAAAACGCGAACGGTGGCTCTGGAGCTTGTCGTGCTCGGGGTGTCAGATCCTACGCCTTCGCTGACAAACTTGGAACGGCTGGGGCTGGACTCGACGTCGATGACCGAAGATGCCGAGGTTACGCTGGCGCTCAACTGGGCGGCGGTACGCATAACTTGAACGGCGCCGGTCAGCGGAGCCTGCAGGGGCAGGGAGGTGTCGTCATAGGCCTCGGTGACCTGCAGGGTCATGGCACCGGTCATCAGCTGGGTCGTGCTCGAGACCAGTTCCGGGGCGTTGCCGGCTGCCGGGACTAACCCGTCTTCCGTGAATGTCAACACGGTGTTTACGAGAACGGTAGCGGTAAATTTAAATTTGAGAGTGGTGTAGTTGCCGCTGCCATCGGCGATGAAATCCACCAGATCGGCAACTTTTGCAGTTCCAACACCATCCCACAAAGCGTAGCTGGTGTTGGGAGCCAACGCGCCGTTGGTGACTTTGACCACGAGGACGTTGTTGATGCCCATGTCGATGCTGGGCGTGTAGGTGATGTCAGCATAGTCGACATAAGCCGGGGGAAGTGTCCCGGGAGTAGGGCAAGCGTCGCCCAGGTCAACATTTATGGCTCCCGCCTGTCCTTGCAGCCACTCGCTGCCAATCGTATAGGTCGCCGCCGTCATGCTCAAGCTGGACGCCCAGGCTGCACCGGCCATGGCGACCATGAAAACCGCAATAAGTAAAGCACTGAAAAATTTTTTCGTCATTTTCTCTTCCCTCCATTGATTGAGTTGTTGATAGTTCCTGTCTTTGGAAAAAAATTAATAGTTCTCTGTTCTTCTCATTGAAAAATCATTACAAATCCAGTTTTAACTGCAATCCATGCCTGCCTCTGGTTCCCGGACACCTCCTTTCGAATCGAACGCCTGAGTTGATTTCAAGTACTTGCTGAATCCTAAATTAAGCTATCAGCCAAAACCACCATCGGCAGACAGTGCCGAAAGGTTTAAGAAAAAAACCGGTTCGCAACGCACCTGGAGGAAACAACTTCCCCCCCCCCTTTTTGATTCCTCTATCGGTTTCACCCTCCTATCACAGGGTTTTACCCAAGTCAAGAATCTTTTTTCGTCAAAAAGAAAAAAGTTTTTCAAGGGGTTTCCTGACAATGGTGGTATTCTAAAACCCTGTTTCGTCTTTTTGGAAACAATTTTGTAATCCTGGCCGCCTTTTTGCAATCCTATCGTGCCCCCCTTTCCAGGAGCTGGAAGGTGTCGAACACCGCCTCCCGCAGGTCGTCGGCCTGCCGGCTTTTGTGGATAATGTGCGGAGTGATCATGACCACCAGCTCCGTCCGCTTGATGCCTGAACTGGTATTTTTGAACAGGTTGCCGACCCAAGGCAGATCGCCGAGCAATGGCACTTTGGTTACCGTGCGGCTGTTGCTTTCGCTGATCAAGCCGGCCAGGAGAACGGTCTGGCCGTCGGCGGCCACCACCTCGGTGTTGATCGTCCGGTTGAGAATCATTGGTGAACTGATATCTGAGGTATTGTTAGTCTGGGCTTCGCTGACCTCCTGGCTGATTTCCATGGTGACCACTCCCCGGGCGTGAACCAGCGGCGTAACCTGGAGGGAAACCCCGGTGCTGCGGTACTGTACCGAGCGGATAATGCCGGTGGTACCCTCCGTCTGGATGTCGGGGGAGGTGGCCTCCTGGGTGGTCACCGGCACCTCGGTGCCGACCACAAAGGAGGCGCTTTTGCCGTCGCGGACCATGAGCCGCGGGTTGGAAAGGATTTTCACCTTGCCGTCCTGGGCCATGGCGTTGATCAGCAGCTTGAATTTGCCGGAATCACTGATAAGCGAATAATCCAGGCCGCCGGCGGCGACGCCCAAACCACCAAGGGTTTTAACAATGGAGATTTGAGCGTTGGAATTGTTTTGCAAATACCATTCCAGGCCGAACTGGAGGTTGTCGGTCAGGGTGATCTCGACGATCGAGGCTTCCAGCAGCACCTGCACCGGGATGATGTCCAGCTGCCGCAGCAGCTTTTTCAGCTGCTGGTATTCCGGCGCCGTGGTGTAAAAGAGCAGGGCGTTGCGGTTTTCGTCTACGGCAATCCGGATCTTGCCGGCGGAGTAGGTGAGTGCGGTTTGTGGTTCTTTCCTGCCGGCACCGGCCTTGCCGCCGGCTTTCGCCGCCGGGATGCCGGCCGGCTGCGAAGATATGCCGGTCGAAATGATGCTGTTCAGGGCTTCGGCCAAGTCGGCGGCCTTGCTGTTTTCGGGGAAATAGACAAAGTAGCGGCGGCTGTCCTCTTTGGGGGGGACGTCAAGATTTTGGACCCAGTAGCGAGCCCGTTCCAGCCAGCTTTTTTCGGCGGCGAAGGCCAGCAGGCTTCCCCGGCGGTCAAGCTGGTTGAGGTAGAGGCCGCCGCGGCCGGGATTGTCGCTGACTGGAATGCCTTCCTGGCGCAGGATCTGCTTCAGCTTTTCGGCCATTTGCTTCGGGGTCCAGTATTCCACCTTCATCATGGCAATGCAGCGGCCGCGCATGGCCGGTTGGTCCAGGATGCGGACCATGGCGGCCAGCTGCTCGATCTGCTCCCGGTTGCCGGTGGCGACCAGCAGGTTCTCCCCCAGGGCAACGACCACTTGCAGGCCCTGTTCCTTGACCAGGAACCGGTTTATATTCTGGGCGTCGGCATACCTGATCGGCATGAACTGCCGCACGGTGCCGGACCCCGGTGGGATGTCTTCGGGACGGATGCCAATGCCGATGGCCACCTCCTGGTTTTCGGCGTTGGTCCACAGGTAGAAGATGCCTTCTTTTTCATAGACCGAGATGTGGTTCCGGCCCAGCAGGTCGCTGGCCAGCTGGAAGAGCCGGTATTCGCTCACCGGCTCCTTGAGATTGATGGTCACCGGTTCTTTCTGCTGCAGGATCCGGTTGTCAAGCACGTAGTTGACCTTGAAAATGTCGGCAAAAATATGGGTGATGAAATCCGGCAGGGGCATGGCATCCAGGGAGACATTGACTTTCCTGGTCTTGCTGAAGGGCAGCTGCCGCCCATTGTCCTGCCGCCGCCGCAGGTCGGGATTTCGGTAGGAGGCCAGTTCCCGGTAGTTGTCACCGCTGGCGGCGGCATTGACGGCGGCCGCCGCCGGGACCTCGGGTATTTTCGCCGCCGGGGTGGAAGGCGCCGGCGAAAGGGCCGGCAGCAGGGCATCGTTGTCTTTAAGGTGGCGGTCATAGATGCAGCCCGGCAGCAGCAACATCAGCAGGAGCAGGCTGAGGATGAACAGCTTGTTGTCGCAGTGGAATAGACGCATTTTTTCTTCCGGTACGGCTGAAAGAAAGTTGCTTGCAGCCGGCAGTCGCCATGTTGATTAAAGATTATCGACGCTGTAAAGGCCGGCTGACTGCCGGCAACAGCGGCTACCCTAGCATATTTCGGCAGGGGCTGCAAAATATTTTATCTTATTTTTCCAGAGGCTTGAAAATCCTCAACTGGATAATGTTTCCGTTCCCGGGCGGTTCCAGGGTTATGACGCCGGCGGCTATCTTGCTGACCGTGTACTGTTTTACCTGTTCTCCAGGGTGTACCTTCCATGTTTCCCGCTGATGTTTTCCCGAACGGTGACTGGTTTCCAGTATGGCATAACGTTCATCGGCAGTAATGAAGATTCCCTGAACCCGGATAATTTCGTCACCGTTGACAATCAGCTCATTCATTTCCGTCGGTGATGGTTTTCCAGCCACTTTGCGGGCGGCGGTCCCGGGGGCTGATGACTTCCCGGTGCCGAACAGGTTGGGATAGTCTGCCGGCACCGGCACCGGCGTCCGGTGTACTCTCGGCAGCAGGCATTGCCGGGCGGTGGCTTTTGCGGCGCCGCCGCCATGTACCCGGTGGGCCAGGTCTAGCAGCCGGAGTGCCAGGATGGTGGTTAAGATGGCCAGAAATACCAGACAGTACTTGATGGACATAAACTGTTTTACCTGTCAGAGGGGGTTATGCCGTAGCCGGCTATATCCATTGCGACTTGTACGGTCGCGGTGTTGGCAGTCGACCTTACCTGCAATCGTTCAATGGAAACAAAATGGTGATGGTTTTCAATGGCTGCAGCCAGCCGGACCAATTTTGCCGGCATGGTGGCAAATCTGACGTTCAGGGGAATCTTGAGCACCCCGCTTTTATTGAACACGGGGAGCCACTTGCTGCTTTTAATCTCTATGCCGTTGTCGGAAAACAGCTTTTCGATTTCCTTCTGAATCTGCAGCTGCATCTTCTGCCGGTCACTGGGCCCTGAAATGAAGAGTTTTGCCGTTTCCCGGTATACGGTGCGGGCCTGCTTCAGGGCGTCCATGATTTTTTGTTCGTTGCCGATCAGTGCCTTTTTGCGCGCCACCGCCTGGCGGAGGATAAGGATATTTTCCACTTTGGCTGACTGCCAGTCGTGGAAAGGAAGCAGGCCGAACTTGATGACGGCAAGGGCCAGCACCAGCAGCAGACCGAAGCGTAATTGCCATGAAATATTGTGGTACATCTACTTGACCTTCCGGGAAAATCTGAACATCAGGGCAAACTTTTCCCTGCCGCTTTGCCGGTCTTCTCTCAGCGGAGAGCTGAAACGGGCTTCGCTGACTTCGGGCTTCTGGGACAGGGAACTTAAAAGCTGTGATGCCTGGGGGCTGAGGCCGCTGATTTCAACTGTATTGCCTGACATGTTCAGCTGCCGGATGACCGTCCGCGGCGGCAGGGACCGGGCCAGCAGCTGGAACAGGGCGATTTTGCTGGTATAGTTGTTAACCGTATCGGCCAGCTGCTGCTGCCGGTGGTGCAGGCTGTCCAGCTGCCGCCGCTGCAGCAGCAGGCCGGACAGCTTGGAGTTCAATGCCTGGTTTTCCCGTTTAAGTCCTTTTTCGGCGCTGAAAGGGATAAAAAAGGCCAGCCCCAGGTAGAGGCAGAAGATGAAGACGGCCGCTGCCGTGCAACGAAGCAATGGCTTTTTGACCTTTTCAGAGGTCAAAAAGCCGCGGTTGAAAAACGGAAGCAGTTGTGGCAGGCGACAGCCGGCCAGGGTGGCGTGCAAAAAAGCGAGATAATCGGGAAAATTCGTGAAGGTTTTCGACGCTGCATCCGGATGGGTACCGAGGCTGCGGTTGAAATTGTCGCAGTCTGCGGCTGCCGGCAGCCGCAGACTGCGGCTTTCACCCCTGCCGTTGACCCGGAGCAGCAGCCGGCCGTCGTCCCCGGCCCGGGGAAAACGATAGAGGATTTCGGCGGCTGCTGGTAGGCAGGCCGGCAATGCCGTCTCGGGGATAATGAACCATGGTGAAACGGCCTCTATCTGCTCCGTTATCTGCGGCTTCAAAAACCAGAGATTGAAAGTGCTGCCTCCCTCTCTGGAAGCAATCTTTTTTACCAGGACCATGCTGGCGGCAAACGGGCAGTGGGCGACAAGGTCCATGCTGACTGCCGCCCTGACTTCCCCTGCGTTGTTCATGGGGAAATCTTTCACTGTTTCGAAATAGGATTCCCTGCCGATGATCATGATCGGCGCCCAGCCGGTTTTTCCGCTTTCCACTTCCTGGAAATCCCCATTGGGGGGCAACAGGAAATTTCGGGAACCGACATAGAGGCAGCGACGGCTCATTAAGCGGCCGGCGGAGATATTTTTTGGTTTTATTTTTTCCATGACGCAATCATAAACGGTTTGTCAAGCACCTGTTTTTTTAAAATTACCGCCGTGATGAAGTCCCTTGCCTCACCGGCCTCGGCCTTGATGGACACCTGGATCCAGCCGCTGGGGCTGAAAAGCTGGTATTCCGTTTTCTTGATGCCGGTCAGTTCCTGGAAGTTGTAGGCCGTCAGTTCGCTCTGCTCCCGCATGGCTGCCAGCTTCTCTACCAGGTCGTCATCGCGGAGCAGTGCCCGCCAGGCCTTTTCATCCATGGTGAGGTAGTTGCTGGAAGGACTGCCCCAGTAGACCAGCTCATCTTTCAGCTCCCGGTAGATGGCGGGGGTGTATCCCTTGACGAGCATCAATTCTTCCGGCAGCTGGAGAAAAAAATTGCGTGGTACGTAGGGAGCCCCCGACGACCGGTAATCAAACTCCTCGGCGCCGTTCAGCCGTTTGAAAACGTCAATATCCTGCCAGTCGGACAGAGTGTCAATCAACTGGTCGGTGATGTCGTTCTGTCCGGAAACATAGGCGGCCAGCCGGGCCAGTTGCCGGGGATTGCTCAGGGGTGAAAACATCCCGCCCGTATCACGGAGTCGGATGGTCACTCCTGCTGCCAGCGCGAACGGTTTTCCATACAGGGTCCAGTCCTGCGTGGTGCCGTCGGCGGTGGTGACCTGCAGGCGGTTGCCACGGAAGGTCGCGGTTGAAATCCGGTAAATAACCTCGTTCATGGCTGAATACGCCGACATCATCGCCCGGCTGCGATTCTTGAGGTCATAGGCGGTGGCCAGGCTGCTGCGGGTGACGAACGACATGCTCATGCTGATGGCCATGATAATCAGCGAGATCAGCAGCACCACCGGCAGGGCATAGCCGTTGTCAGTATTCAGGATGCAGGAAGTTTTGCTTGTAGACATTGTTGCCTCGTATCGGGAAAAGCAGCCTCTCATCGCCGTCAGCAGTCGTCATGGTCAGTTCAATCCTGGCGGGCAGCATGCTCTCCTTTTTGCCACTGAAAGTATCCTGCCAGCGGGAAATGGTCTGGTATTCGTCCACGGCCGAAGTGGATTTTACTTGCCAGACGCCCAGATAGCGCAATTTAACTCTTTTTACCCGGTTTTGCAAGCGCAGTGTGCGGCTGAACTCTGCTTTGTCGTTGTGGTAGCGGAGATAGTTTTTGTCGAGGGGGGCTTCTTCGTAAACCAGGGAGAAGCTGCCGGGTGTGTCGCCTTCAATTGTTTTCAGGCGTGCCACTGCGGGACATCCTTTCCAGAAGACGGAAGATATGGTGACGAATTCCAATTGGTTTTCCCGGCCCTTAAAAAAGGGGTAATGGATTACTTTGGTTTCGTTGGCGCTGTCGGTGACATAGTAGTCCCAGCAGGATTCCATGGATGCCCGCACCAGCGTGCGGGCGCGGAAGCCGTGCAGGGTTTCCAGTTCACCGGCCTGGGACCTGTGCCACAGGGCGAGAAAGGTTCCCAGCGACAGGGAGGCCAGGTAGATGATCATGGCCAGGATAGCAGTGGAAATAAGCATTTCCACCAGCGTGAAGCCATGATTGTTAGCGGGGGCCGGTCGATGCTTCCCGCTGCCAGGAAAGTTCTTTGTACTCATGGGAGATTTCCCGGGAAATGGCCTGTCGCTGGTAGCGGAGCCTGACCCGTATGGTATTAAGTTGAAGTTGAAAATTGCCAAGGACGGTTTTGCCGGTGATTTCATCGTAAGCGCTGGTGACATTTTTGGACGCTTCCCGGCTGGTTATTCGCCAATGGTAGGAGATGGTGTTGCTGTACTGTCCCTGCCCTCCCTGCTGTTCCGCCATAATGTTATTCTTGATCAATTCCATGATATTCGGCAGGGCGGTGCTCAGCGCAGCCTGGGCGGCAATGCGGTCTTCCGTCCGGGCGGCGGTGTGAAAAATAAGAGTGCTGACCGCAAGGGTGGCAAAAAGGATGAGTGCCGCAACCAGAATTTCAACCAGGGTGAATCCCTTGTCGTTATGAAACATGGAGTGTCTTTTCCCGGCCGGTAACGAAATATTTGATGACGGTTGTCGAGGCAAAGCCGTTGGCATTGAAAGTAATGCCGGCAGCGGGGAAGCTGATATAGGTAAAAGTAAAGAGCGTTTTTTCATCGTTTTTGGTCACGCTCAGGTGGCGGTCCGCCATTTGTACAGTGTATTCAACCTGGCGGATGAAAGCTTTCAACTGCAAGTTTTCAACGATCTGCCGGAGCTTTTGTTCTTCGGTTGCCGCCCTGATTTTTTCGTAGGCGGAAAATAGCCGGGGACTGGTGAGACTGACAACGATGCCGACAATCAGCATAACCAGAAGAATTTCAATGAGGGTAAAGCCTTCCAGGAAGTGACGGCCGCCGGATTTTTCGCCTGGTAGAGGGGGTAAATGATGCCTGTTTTTCTGAGATGCCTGCAGCCTATGGCTGCCTGCGGATGGTTTGTTCTGAATAAACTGTCTGTTGATGCCCATGTAATGATTTTTTTCTAAACAGATATATTAACTAAAACTGAGTTCGAGAAGGGATTGTTATGTCCTTTACTTAACTCAGCGATTACCTCTAGCATAGAAATGCGCTTTTTAGCAATATCTTAACCGTGATTACTTCTTCCCTCGCCTTTTTCCCTGCCGCCGTTCCGTAATCAATTGACGCTGTCGGCGAACAGTTACATATCTGGAATGTATTTCCTTTGTTTGTGCCGTAAAATTTTCAAATTAACGATAATTCGGCTTTTATCGGCTCTTTTCCCCGGTGGAATATTGCATGAATATTTTTTAATTATTTTATTATCTGCCTGTAATCATAATTGATTTTAAACCATCAAAGCAATTATGTCTGGTTGCCCCCGCATGTGTCCATGTGTTGGTATGCAGTTTGCAAGTTGAACCGGAGGATAGACAGTAAAGTAAAGCTGAAGTTAAAAGCAAACCACTTGTGAGGATGGGACGCAAAGCTACAGATCTCCTGAGGGAGATGGCTGGGTTGCCGAGCAGCTGAATGTGGAAAAATGACGGCTGGCGATCATCCTCGCTGAAAAAAAATTAAAAACCTTCAGGTATTGTCCGATAGTTAACTAAGAGAGGATGATCATGGTTATGAATGAAAAAGAAATACATGTTAAAATGGCAGCACAAAAAGATTTCCCCGGTGTTCGAATGAAAAAGAATAAACTTCCGGGGGTGTTTGCTCTTGTTTTGTTTATTTTCTTGTACTGCAGTTCCTTTGCCGGTGCCGTGGTGGTTGGTTTGAGCTGGCACCCCAATACGGAACCTGATCTGGCCGGTTATAAACTTTATTATGGCAGTGAATCACACACTTATAATCATGTCCTTGATATAGGGAAAACCAACAGTTATTCATTATCCCTCCCGGATTCTTCCCAGTCCCTGTACGTTGCTTTAACGGCTTATGATGTGGAGCGCAATGAAAGCGCTTATTCCCAGGAAGTCATTATTCCCGCCGAATCGAACGATGACGATAATGGTGATGATGGCAATGAAGAAGATGTTTCCGGCAGCGAGGCGGATGTCACTTTAACCTTCGACAACGAAGATGAGGCGTTGATGGCTGAAGATGTAAACAATGATGCCTATCCCAGAATTACCGCGGACGTAAATGGTGATGACTATGAAGATTTGGTGATTTTCGGTCATAATGGCGTCTATGTGGCCTTGTCAAATGGTAGCGATGGTTATGATGATCCGATTTTGTGGTGCAGGAGCCTTATCAAGGGGAAGGGCTGGTACAGCCAGGATGCGTATCCGCGTCAGTTGGCTGATGTGAATGGCGACGGTCTGGCCGATATTACTGCTTTCGGCTGCAGCAAGGTGTACGTGTTTTTATCAACGGGAAGAGATTTTTCCTACGCGGGAGTCTGGTCCACTGAGTTTACCTGGAAAAATGGCTACTGGTACAGTCAGGATGTGTATCCGCGTCAGTTGGCTGATGTGAACGGCGACGGCCTGGCCGATATCGTCGGTTTTGGCGAAGAAGGGATATCGGTTGCTTTATCGACGGGTGTAAACTTTGAAACTTCCGAAATCTGGCGCAAAGGTCTTACCAGAGGGGCTGGCAACTGGTACAGCCAGGATGTGTATCCGCGTCAGTTGGCTGATGTGAATGGTGATGGCCTGGCCGATATCGTTGGTTTTGGCAGCACCAAAGTGTATGTGTTTTTGTCAACAGGGGAAGATTTTGAATATGCGGGAATCTGGCTTAAAGGTTTTACCGTAAAAGCTGGCAATTGGTACAGTCAGGATGTGTATCCGCGTCAGTTGGCTGATGTGAACGGCGATGGTCTGGTTGATATCGTTGCTTTTGGCTACAGTAAAGTATATGTGGTTTTATCAACGGGGGAAGATTTTGAATATGCGGGAATTTGGACCGAAGAATTTACCAAAAAAACCGGCAATTGGTACAGCCAGGATGCGTATCCGCGCCAGCTATCCGATATGAACGGCGATGGCCTGGCCGATATTGTTGGCTCTAAAAATCTAACTGCTTATCAGATATTAGTGAAGTAGTTATGAAAAAGCAACATCTGTAACTAAATAACTACAGATTAGCTATTGACGAAAAGTTGAACCGGCTGGGCTGTTGCTCAGCCGGTTCTTTTTTGCGCCAGTGCTGCAGATGACCGTTGATCTGGCTAATCCCTGTTAATGGAAAGGCACCTGGTTTATTCCAATTTTCTTTCCAGTTCAGCAATTCTTTTTGATAACTCAGATATCTGTTCCTGTTGATCTTGGACCACCCTGGTTAATACGGCGACAATATCTAATGTACTTACACCTTTTCTGTCGCTTGTAGCCACAAGGTCCGGTACATCTTCAGCGATGAAACCAACATGTTTTTCTGTTGGCTCCGCTTTGTAATTAAATTTTACCGGATTGAGCCCATCCAAAGCACAAAAGGCCTCTTCTACAGAAAGATCATGAATATCGTCCTTATATTCCCTGCTGGAAGCATTAACCCAGGTACCCCCGATTGAAACATAAGCCCCGCTCCCCATTTCCAGTGGATGAGAAGGGGTTGTTGTTCCAATACCAACATTTCCTGATTCAGTTGCCAGATTTAAGCCACCATAAACATTTTGTCCCCCGCCTCTGTGAACATAAGCATTATGCATAGGAAGACCATAGCTCGTCCAGATAATTTCATCAATATGAACATAATTTTCTCTATTATACTCTCTCATGGTAATTTTTAATTTGCTGGTATTATATAAATCTCCTCCTGTTTTTTTCGCATACAGATTGCTGTCCCAATTAGTTACATCGTCAAAGGTGTGCCAGGAAGAATCATCCTCATCAAAGTATTCTATTTTAAATGATGTTGGATAAAATTCACTGACGAATTGAATGATAAATTCCCTCATATAGGACCATGGTTCAGGTAAATTAATGGTGATAACGATATCCCCGCCGGGATTTTCCCACTTGATCCAGTTTCCTTTAGCGTCAAACAGACTCTCGATATTGCTGGCGCTGGGACCCGGGGAACAGTCCACGGAACCGCCTTCGTAGGTGAGGAAATTGAGGCGATTATAAGCCCCCCCCAGTAATAAAGTTTCGCCGTACTGGTCGGAAACAGAGACATAGCTGCCTATTTTTGCCAGGCTGCCGTCTGCCTGCAATCCCTTGAGTTTTTTGCATTGCAAGGAGCCGTCGTTTTCCATTTTGACCACGGTTGTTCCATCCGTTCCCTTGATAAGCAGTTTTTCCTCGCCAAGGGCCGGGCTTGGCGACGCCAGGTTGAAAAAGACGGCAAATAAGATGATGGCAACGAAAGGAGCCAGAAAGAAACTCAGACTATGACGATTTTTTCCACCGGGGACTGAAATGTTTTCCATGTTTTACCTCGCTTTACGTATTGTTATTGGATGATTAATCCATCAATAATAACGCTTCCCTTTTCAATAATCAATTTCCCGTTGAGAGTGGTGGCCATGCTGTTTGACGTGTAGCCGCAGTCAAAACCACCGGACAGCGAGATGGTGACGTCGCGGTTTAAAACCAGCGGTTCGGTAAAAGCTAAGGCCTGGACCAGGATGTTGTCGCCGTCATAGGCATGATCATAGGCATCCTGCAGAGAGCAGTAATCCCAGATGAAATCTATTGTTATCGGCGGGCTTAAACATCCTGAAAAGTTTATCGTGCAGGTGACATCGCATGGTAAAAAATCAAATGACGAGTCTTCGTAAATGTCCTGAATTTGTGAATATAAGGGATTATTCTTTGCCTTTATCTCGAGGTTTGACTTGGTCAGGTCGATGACGGACATGGTTAGTTTTGGTTCCTGGGTGCTTTCATCAACCTTGAAGATAATGTGTTTCGGGGTTCCCACCCTGTTGGTCCATGGTTCCCACAAAGGGAGACCCGCTCCATTGGGGTTGCCCGTGCGCATGAAGTTTAGGACATAGGCCATCATCATTGAGGACAGCGCCTCTCGTCCCGGTCGGTTTTCCTCATTGAAAATGTAATGTGCAAATCCGCCATTTTCATGCCCAAAGAAGAAGGGGAGTTCTAACGTGTGGCACGCGCCGTACTTTTCATTAAAGTGTGGTGGTGCCGTACTGCCTATTTCCGCGCCGCTTCCCCAGTCAAATCGATAGGCGTAGATGCCAGGTTGATCCTCGTGTGAACTCATTTTCCTTGCCACGTCATCAACGCCTTCAATCTTCCAGCATTGGCTGCCATATTCCGCGGCTGCCCGGTATAAGTTCCGATCTGGCTGGCTGTCCCAGAATGAACCATCATTAAACTTTGGTTCAAAGTATGGGTCTATTTTGAGGAAAAGCTTCATTTCGTCTAAATTGCTTCCCAGGATGATGGGCACCTTGTTTACGTAGGTGCCTTCCTCCAATACGGCATAGCCGTTAGTCGGCAGGACCACGCCATCGGCAAGTGGCCTGGGGAAATCAATCATGCCATAAAAAGAGTGCTTGGGCGTATAGGTTTCGAGTAGCTGTTGGGCGGTTTTGGACCTTAAGTATGTTGCGATCTGCGTGGAAGTCCAGCTGTCCTTAAGCAGCTGGGCCTCGGCCTTGCTGGCTGTCGTTCCATCATTAACCATCAGCTGGAGAACGACGTCGTTTGCGTGTTCCTCGCCGTCGCTCATGGAACTGATGCGCTGGCTGCCGCTCTGCATGATGGCCTTGTGGAAAAGGCCGGTTGCCAGGGGGGAAGTGAGGAGAGATAATACGTTATACGCTCCCGCGGATTCACCGGCAATGGTAACATTATCAGGGTCGCCACCGAAAGCGGAGATGTTTTCTTTCACCCATTGTAGGGCCTGGATCATGTCAAGGATGCCGAAGTTCCCGGAATTGCTTTCTTCTTCTCTCGGGAGTTCCGAGCGCAGGGCCGGACAGGCAAACCATCCCAGGGGACCCAGCCGGTAATTGATGGTCACGACAATAATATGGGATTTTCCCGCCAGATTGGCTCCATAATAGCGGAGATCGGAGCTGTCTCCCTTGCTGTTTCCGCCCCCATGTATCCAGAAATAGACCGGAAGATTTTCTTCCTCGGTTCGGGGCCTCCAGATATTCAGGTAAAGGCAGTCTTCACTGCCAATTACATAGAAAGTATGATGGTAGGTATCCTCATAATATTGAGGCGGCATGTCTTTGAAGGTTTTCGTTTCTTTAACGCCTTCCCAGGGGTCTGGATTTTGAGGCGCTTGCCAACGTAATGTTCCTACTGGAGGTTTTGCATAGGGAATGCCCAGCCATGCCCACGTGTTGGCAATATCTTCAAAGCCGGAGACGGTTCCATAAACTGTTTGCCGGGTGGTTGTTTCGCCGTAAACCGTGACGGAACATAAGAACAAAATGAGAAATATCCATAAGTATTTCAAACGCTGGGAAAAAGTCTTTTCCATTTGTTTTGTCTCCGTTTAATTATTGTATGATCAGTCCGTCAATGGTAACGGTTCCCTTGTCAATGATCAACTTGCCGTCAAGGATGGTCGCCATCGGATGCGAGGTGTAGCCGCAGTCAAAACCGCCGAATAAAGTAACATTGACATCGTAGTCGAAAGTCAGTTGTTCGCTAAAAACCAATGCCTGCGCCTGTATGGTTTCTCCCCCCAGACACTGGTCATATGCGCCCTGAAGAGAGTCAAAATAGAGTGGTCCTATTTTAACCGCCTGGTTCGTGCAGGGGGCTGCATATATGTACTGCAATTTGGTTTCCGTGTCGGAACCATACATGTTGGACACAGTAAGGGATACGGTATACCAGCCGTCATTGGCGTATACGTGTTGTGGATTTTTTTCAGTGCTGCTACTGCCGTCGCCAAAACCCCAAATCCATGAGCTTGGTATGTCGGTAGATAAATCGGTGAAATTGCAGGGAAAGGGTAAAATACCACTCGTTGGCGTAGCGGCAAAATCGGCTGTCGGAGGCCAAAAAGGTCCTCCTCCCTCCACTATTTGAAGTGCTTTATAAGCATTTACCCTGCCTCCCGTTAACACTTTTCCGTCCAGGGAGGGGAGCCTGTCTACCGTGTTCAATATTATGTTTTTTACTTCGAGATAAGAAATGTCGGGGCTGAGTGACCAGATCAGTCCCGCCAATCCGGATACCACGGGAGCGGCCATGGAAGTGCCGCTTTTATAGCCATACTCATTACCTTTAAAGACCCAGGGAATGCCGGTAATTTTAATGTTATCAATTTGCACCCCGTCGTCATTATATGAATAATCACTTTCTAGTCTGACACCCAGGTAAAATTGACCTAAATCTAATTCACTATACCACTCATAATATGGAATTATACCGTAGGAAGACCCTGTAGCAGATAATACATCAACCCAATTGAAACCGTCCCATGATGCCTCCATGAAACAATAATCGTAACCATCTTCCAGCTCGTATGCTATATCAAATGCCAGCACCAGACCCCGGCAATTTCTGGCATCAACAGGATATCTCATCCTCAAATGAGATGATTCATTGTTGTGGTACCAGAGCACGGAATCACTGGACACCGTTGAACCAAAGGCTGAATTATAACCGATTGACCAAGGTTCATAAATGCCATTTGTTACCCATTGACTATCCCCTGACTCAAAATCATCATAAAACAAGGTGACTCTTTCTGGTGGAATGGTACTGTAGATATTGGCTCTCATTCTACTGCCTCCGGGAGCGGCAACATCGACTGACTGCAATCCATAGTTTGAATAGGAAGAAAGCTCATCAGATTCGTTGGTAGCTGCTACTGAGATGATATTAGGCAAAGGACAGCTCGCAGGATAGGTCGTCGGTATTCTATCATTGTCGTCTCCTAAAAGGTCACTGCCACCGTTTCCAGCAGATATTACTGCTAACACTCCATGCTGATTGGCGTAATTCATAGCATCGTATATATACTGACTGCATGGTCCTCCACCAAAACTGCAATTAATGATCTTTGCCCCGTTGTCTACCGCATATGCCATTGCCGAAAGAATATTTATTTGTTGAATAATGCCAGCAAAAGAACTTGTTTGAAAAAGGTCAAATATTTGCAAAGGCATGATGCTGGCATGCCACATGACCCCGGCAGTTCCCACGCCATTATTTCCCTGCGCAGCTATTATCCCGGCGACGTGGGTGCCGTGACCATTGCAATCTAGATCCTTCGAATAGTCAGAAGGGTTGCTGTCATCGTTGTTAAAATCCCAACCATGCCGATCATCTACATAGCCGTTATGGTCGTCGTCGATGCCATTATCAGGTATTTCGTCCTGATTTACCCAAACATTATTTTGTAAGTCAGGATGGTCAAAGGCAACCCCTGAATCTATCACCGCAATTACTATATCATGGCTGCCTGTCTCAATATCCCAGGCCTGGGCGGCATGGATATCAGCGCCGGGGATGCCGGTGGTTCCGTTTACGGTTTGGCCATTATTTTCCAAGTACCAGAGCTGATTGAAACGTGGATCATTAGGAATTGTCTGGGGGGTATAAAGGTAATTCGGTTCAGCAGATTCCACACTGGGCGTTTTCTTAAGAAAATCCAAGGCTTCCCCGGTGGTTATTTCTTCCGGAAGCCTCCAGTATTCCACCCGGATACTTTTTATAGTCTTGACTTTTACGGCCTCCAAGGCATCCCTGACCGCCTGTTTTTCACTCTCATCCGCCCATGGGTGAAACCTGACCAATATTTCATGAGCAACATAATTTTTTTTAGGTGGCGGTTTTTTTTCTTGTCCATTGGCAGGATTCAACGTTGAAAAACCAAAACATAAAATCAAGAAAAGTATCAAGACAAAATAGGGCTGTATTTTCATGGATAGCCCTCCCTGTTGTTTTAAGGTGGTCGATAATGCTTCTATGCCAGTTGGTCGGATTAAGGTGAATAAATTATTTTATGATTAATTCATCAATTGTCATGGTTCCTTATTTCAATAATCAGCGCTCCTTCAAGAGTGGTATCCTTGGTATCATATGAATAATCACAATCAAAACCGCCCTTATTCATTATCCATTTTATCAAGGATTCTTTAAGGATATAATCTAACTTTCCCATATTACTGATGTCTACTATTTTTCAATTCTCCCCTAAATTGATTTTTCTCATCACATTAAATATAACTATATGTCTATATAGAATATCAACATGCATGCCATATACTTATAAAATATATGGTTATTTAAACAGGCAATAAAAACAATTACTTC
>Ga0164318_10000947_pt1 | contig 24362 bp, 28 predicted proteins | sample GuaBasSedimGuay9_FD_113734 | JGI IMG/M metagenome (GOLD analysis project Ga0164318, IMG submission 113734) | Subseafloor sediment microbial communities from Guaymas Basin, Gulf of California, Mexico - Guay9, Core 4571-4, 0-3 cm | ecosystem: Environmental > Aquatic > Marine > Hydrothermal vents...
TTAAACAAAAAAATAAAAAATAAGAAGTATGATTTACATTTTGTAAAAAATAAGGATTTTACTTTTTATCATGAAATGAAGCGGAAAGTTTCACATTTAGTTGGAATATTATTAATTGTTTGTTATTTTTGGATAAGTATCCCGTTATTTATTGATATTCAATATTTATTGAATTTAGTTGAAAAAATGGGTATAAATATTTGGGGAATGGTAATAATTCCAGTTAATATAATGTATGTTCCAAGGATGATCACATTATTTGCAATGTTTTGTACGGGATATTTTATAATTATTCCAGATATCTTGAGGGTCTTTGATTTTAAATTAACGATGTTTAAGATGTTTGGAAAAATTATGAGAGAAAAAGAGAAAAACGCCATTGGACCCCATATTTGTCTAGTAATTGGATGTTTAATTTCTATATTATTGATCCCAGAAGATTTAATAGTAGTTTCAGGAATAATTATTGCAATTTTTAGCGATTCTGCAGCATCATTGATAGGGAGAAAATTTGGAAAACATAAATTACCGTTTTCAAAAAGGACAGGAAAATCTTATGAGGGACTATTGGGTGGTTTTTTAACAGCAATATTAGTATCGTTTCCAATATTACTATTAGGTTATAATTTAATGACTTCAATTATATTATCTTTAATTGGTGGATTAGTTTTTTCAGTTATAGATATTTTAACACCAATAATTACTGACAATTACCTTAATCCTATTTTGATTTGTACTGGGATGTATATAATTTTCTTATTTATTTAAAGAAAATATAAATTAAGGAATTATTTCCACTCCACTATATTTAAAATAATCAAAATCTTTAATATTAATTATACCTGAAGCGATTAAATTTGAAACTTCATCTTTTTTTTCAATTAATTTATTGATTAAGTTTTTAATTGTAGTACAAATAATATTGTAGCCTTCGTCACCCCAAGGTTTGAAATAGTTAGCAAACAGACACCGCCCACCACAAATATCAAAAACATCGCAGCTTATACAAGGTTCATTTTTTATCAAAAGTGCATCACGCAAGATTTCAGGGTCATTTATTTTATTAATATTTCCAATCCAAAATGAAGATAATTCACCCGTTATAGGGCATGCTAAAATATTTCCATTTGTATCGATTGTATGATAAATCCAGCCAGCACCACATCGTAATTTTGTGGTTTGATTTAAAAGTAATGATTGCATTATTGCCATAAATGGATAAATCCTTTGTACTCTATGTTCCCGCATGTTTAATACCCATTCATTGATTAATTTATTTATATCAGAGTTATATTTTTGAATCCAACTATGAATATTATTCCATTTTTCAAGATCGTCAAACATAAAATTAATTTGCCAGTGAACCCCATCAAATTTTGGGTTTTTGCTGTATAGAAGCCAGCGGACATCACGATAAACGTCTGATGATTCGCTTAATGTCATTCTAGCTATTAGTTCACCCTTAAAATGAGGTCGAATATCTTGTAAATTATTAATGACTCTATTAAATGTACCTTTACCCCTATTTAAATCGGTGATTTCCTGAGATCCATCTATCGAAACAAGAATTATTGAAATTTTTTCAAGATAATTTTTAGGAATTTTATTTAAACGAGTCCCATTGGTTTGAATTATAAAAGTTTTTGCACGAATATTATCAATTATTTTCTCGATTAAATGTATTCTAAGAGTAGGTTCTCCTCCATAAAATGCAATAGTAGCATCGTTGTCTTTTTCAATAAATTCTTTTAATCTATCTAGTGAATACGTAATTTCATGAGGCAGATTTGTAGGAAATCTACAGCTTCCACAGTATTCGCAACAGAGATTACATTTTCGTGTAAGGAAAATATTATAAATCATTAATATCTACTCGACATATTGAAACTTCAGATTTGATTAATATCATAGAAATTTTAGAAAAATTTAAACTATTTCGTTTCAAATTCATTTAAATTAGAAAGATCAATTTATTAAATTTAACAATAGTGAAAAATTGAATTTACAGCAAAAAATGTATTAATTTTAATAAATGTAAAAAGAAAAAGGTTAAACAATCAAAAAATTTAGAAAGTGAAAAAATCTTGTCGATTGATGAAATAATAATAACGAAAGCGATAACAGAATCGTATTTTAAAGATTTATTAGATAATTTAGAATTGGACGTGGCAATAGCGGGTGCTGGGCCTGCAGGAATGACATGCGCAAAATATATAGCAGAGAAGGGCTTCAAAGTTGCAATTTTTGAGAGGCGTTTAAGTATAGGTGGAGGTATCTGGGGGGGTGGTATGATGTTCAATAAGATAGTGGTACAAGATTCAGCAAAAAAAATATTAAATGATTTCGGAGTGAAAACTACGCAATATGCAAAAGGATATTATGTAGCAGATTCTATCGAAATGGCTACTAAATTAGCAATAGGAGTGCTCGATGCAGGTGGAAAAATATTCAATTTAATTTCGATAGAAGATGTAATGTATCGAGAAAAGAGAATTACTGGGATAGTAATAAATTGGTCAGCAATTGAAATTGCCAAATTACATATTGATCCTATGACTATTAGAGCTAAATTTGTAGTTGATGGAACGGGACATGATAGTAGTATTTGTCGTGTTGTTATCGATAAACTAAAATTAAAGTTAAATACAGATTCAGGGGCTATTGAAGGAGAGAAGTCAATGTGGGCAGATGTAGGAGAAAATATTCTTCTTGATACAACTAAAGAAGTTATACCAGGTTTGTTTGTAGTTGGAATGGCAGCAAATGCAGTTTCTGGTGGACCAAGAATGGGACCAATTTTCGGTGGTATGTTATTAAGCGGTAAAAAAGCTGCAGATTTAATTTTGGAACAATTAAAATAATTTTTTAAATTTATCTTTTAGGAAGACATTTAATGATAGACGATGATAAAGAAAAAATTATTGGAAAATTAGTAATTGCCCTAAAAAAGTTGCAGAAAATTAAAAATGTTTCAGAATTAATGCCAGAAGTAAGAATAAATTTAGCTTATGGTTTTAAAAATCCTAAAAGTACCGATGAGGTCGCTGCAATTCCAGGTCGAATAACATCTGTAAAGGACAAAATAATAATTCCAGCACTTCCAGATTTCGGAGCATCAGATCATATGGCAAGAAATCTTATTGAATTTGCAAAATATGACAACAAAATTAGGGCTGGAATAAATATTAAATATTCAAAAGAATTTGTTAACTGGTTAAAAGATTTTTGCCCAAAAAATGGTCTTAAAATAAGCGTAATAGACCGTTTAAAGGAACCTAAAGAAGTTCAAGAAAAAGATGGTGCCTCAATTCCATGGAAAATAGGAGAAGCTATTAGATTGTCCAATAATAAAATTCCAGAAGTAATTGTCGAAGGCCCAGCTATGGGTAAAGAACCATTAATTATTTTGACAGGAGAAGACCCAATTAAAGTCATCGATCTTTTAAAATTAATACAGAAAAACTGGCTAATATATAAAAATAATTTGTGATATTAATGGTAAATAAATTTACTCTCCAAAAAGTATTCTTATTAAAAAATATTAAACCAGAACAAATGAGAAAATACATTGAATGTGTCGATTTTTGGTTTGAAATGATTACGCAAGGAAATATGGACGTCAAAAAACTAGAAATCGAAGAGGTTAATAATACAAACGATCGGGTAATCAACCATGATACAATTACAGAAGTAGAAATTGATTCACTTGGCTTAATTAAAAGAACAATTCACCTTACTCAGACTATTAGGTTTATTGAAGAAGGAGAACGAATAGAAGATTATATAAAGATCAACGGAGTTAATGTCGTTATAGAGAAAAGTAATTATGTAAAAAATTTTGATTGCTATATTAAAATTGAAGAGAAACCAGGTAAATCAAGAGTAACTTTCAACTTAAACAGGATGATCCTAAATAACGAATTATTAGATTTATTGGGAGATAAGATTGCAACAAATAGATTTAAGAGAGAAGTTAAACATGTTTTTAAAAATATCCAAGATTATATTGATTCAAGGAAAATTAAAAAATTCGATGAGAAATGTAACTAGTTAAATCATTTTTTAGTTATAATTTTATTTATCATAGTGCCAATTTTTTCGATTTCAGTCTCTACAACATCACCAGATTTTAATCGTTTTGATTTTAAAATACCATCTGAAACTTTACCAGGATTTCCACTACATAATACGGTCCCAGGAAGTATTGTCTGATCTTTTGATGTATAAGAAACTAACTGAAATACATTCCAATACATATCGCGAGTATTTCCTTTTTGCTCTACAACCCCATTTACTCTAAGTTCCATTTCCAATTCTGGATGTTTATTTTTGAATTCATCAGCAGTAATTATGAAAGGGCCCATAGGTCCAGATGTGTCAAAATCTTTACTTTTAAACGGACCTAGCCTGAGTAGTATTTCAGGAATTTCAATATCTCTGGCTGAGAAATCGTTCAAAATCGTATATCCAAAAATATACTCATGAGCTTCGTCTTCAGATATATCTTTTCCTTTTCTACCAATAATAATTGCAAATTCTACTTCATAATCGAGCCATTTTGTAATTGTTTTGGGGATTATTATATCGTCATAAGGTCCAACTATTGAATTAGGGTTCTTTTTATATCCAACTGGATATTTTTTCCAAAAACTTTTTTCAGCTAATCGACTAAGGCTTTGGTCGAAATGATGCTCAAATGTCAGAAAATCTACCAGATATGGCGGCGATATAGGTTTTATTATTTTTATTTCATTAATATTATACAAAAGTTGTTCATTGTTAATTCCTCGGAAATTTTCAGAAGGTTTTATATCTTTAAAATAATTGGCTAAATCGTTTAATGCTTTAAAAGTTAAAGGGCCACCTTGAATTAAGTCAATCATCGTATTTCCGAATCTGATATTAGCTATTTCTAAAGGTTTAGTTTCTAATGTCTCTTGTTCTAGATATTTAGCATATGCCAATTTTAAATCTATAATCAAATCATCCGAAATTAACAGACCATTTGCTTTAATTTCTCGAAATTGGTTTGGTATTTTAAACCTCGTTAATTTCAAATTTATCACACAACAATTTAGAATTTTTTTAATAGATTTTTATATAAATAATTTCTTTAATAAAAGTTATATTAAATCAATTTGTTATTTTTTATTGAATTTTATTAACTCGTAAATAAAAGGTTGAAGATATGGATAGTGCATTAGATAAATATACAATCGATGAGATTAAAGAATTAATCGAAAAAAATAAAAAAATTGAAATTAATGACGAAAATATTAAAAAAGGACTTAAAGGAATTTGCGCATTATGCGGAGAACCATGGGATATGGCGCTCCATTGGGGGACAGTCCTTGGTGAATATGACAACGATGAATATCTTTTAATTGAAAATAAAAATTTTGGTGTTGTTCACGATGTTTGCAACAGCCTATATGATGAGGGCGAATTTCAAGATTTAGTAAATGTAATTGAAGGTAAGACAAAACAAGTATCTGAAAAAATAAAGGAAAAAAAAGAGACACAAATTGAAGTTAGGTCTGATGAGCAATTACCAATACACGAATCCTTAGAAATAATTAAGGCATATACATTCAGGAAATCAGATAAATGGTGGACTGCTATAGCTGCAACAAAATCCAAATTATCTAAAAATCCAAAAGCAGTATTAGCATTTTATAGGTGGCGAAAAAGTAAGAATGGAGAATGGAAACGTATTAAAAAGTGGACTATCAATTCTATGGAAGATTGGGAAAAATTTAAAAAAATTATTAATGAAGAATTTGCCGATATTCTGTGGAAATAATTTCTTTTTCAATTTGATATATCTTAAAAATCTTAAAATTGAAAATAATTAATTTTAAATTTGAAAATAATTAATTTTAAATTCAAGTATTTCTTAATCATTTAGATAAATTTTATAACAATTTATTATTTGAAAAGGTGTTGATTTATAATGTCGATGATAGGTAAAAAAGTCCGTTTAGAAAGAATAATGAACCGAGAGACAAAACGGACTATAATAATCCCAATGGACCATGGACTAACTGTAGGGCCTATTAAAGGCTTAAATCCAGATGAGATGGCAAAAACTGTAAATGAAATTGCCTGGGGGGGAGCAAATGCAGTTTTAGGACACGTGGGGCTTCCACTTTATGGGCATAGAGGTTATGGACCAGACATTGGGTTGATTATTCATCTCTCTGGTGGCACAATTTTGTCTCCAAATCCAAATAAAAAAGTGTTAATAAATACTGTAGAAGATGCCATTAAATTTGGAGCAGATGCAGTATCAATTCATGTAAATATAGGCGATGAGGATGAAGCTGAGATGTTAGCAGATTTGGGTACAGTATCTAGAACATGTCGTAATTGGGGTTATCCACTTCTGGCAATGATGTACCCCCGTGGAGCAAAAATCGACGATGAACATGGAGTCGAATTTGTCAAAATTGCTGCAAGAGTTGCAAGCGAATTAGGAGCTGATATTGTTAAGACCAATTATACTGGAGATATCGATTCTTTTAAAGAAGTGGTAAAGGGAACTCAATGTCCTGTAATAATAGCTGGCGGGCCAAAATCTTCGGGAGGAATAGAAGAGCTATTAAGAATTACTAAAGATTCATTAATTGCAGGTGGGTCAGGAATAGCTTATGGAAGAAATATTTTTCAGCATAAAAACCCTAGAAAACTTGTTGAAGCATTAACTAAAATTATCCACGAAAATTGGGAAGTTAATGAAGTTTTACGAGAATATAAAGAAATCATATAATTAGTTTTATAAATTTATATAGGCCATTAATTATTAAAAAGTTTATAAATTGAATTTTGTTAAGATTAGTTATAACTCCAGAGTATATATCACTATATTTTATTAATTAAGATATTTTTTATATTAATTAGTTTATTGGTCCCAATGACTAATGCAATATTTACATTGAGCGACAACCTAGAAAATGCCAATTCATACTATTGGTATAAAATTATTTATAATACTGGAGATTTACTCCAAATAAATGTCTCAAGTTCAGATAATAGGAATTATATCATAGGAGCAATAATATCTACAGCTGTACAACCTAGTAGTAATTTGGGTGGGACTTTAATATTAGTAGCCGACATTTTAGATGCTACACATAATGTTTCCTTAAAATATAGAAACTCAAATTATTTTCAGCACAGGACAGAGCTTTATTTATTAATTGTTGCATTAAATAATTCAAATCCAGAAAATTTGAGTTATATAATAAATAGTACTCATCCATTATTACCATATAGCTACGAACAATTTTTTCAAGAAGTCCATCTTCCATTATTGTTATTAATTGCAGCAATATTTATTGTAGTTGGAGCTATAGTATCGGTTTATTTTATTTTAAAATATAAAAAAAGCGGGAAACCAAAGTTAATTTAATCAAATTTAAGTTCGAGATCAAAAATTATAATCAATTTTTTTATTGAAATTATATTAAAAAATTGGCCTATTTTTCAGTATAAATAGGTTCTTCTAATTTAATATTTAACCCTTGAAAAATATCTGAACAATTATTTTCCCAATATTTTAAAAGTTTATCATAAAAAAGGTTATACATTTTATCATCACTTTTTTCCATACAAATGAACTTTAGAGCAGAGATAAATTCGAGAAAATCTTTCTTATTTTTAATTAGATTATTTTTAATTCGCTTTACTTCGAAACTAGCCCCTTGTAAGAATTCGGAGCGATTAAATAAGTCGTATTTTTTAATCCATCTATCAAAGCCATAATATTTACCTTCTAATTCTCTAAATGATAAGTAATAATCAATTCTTTTTAGAATATTATTATTAAAAATAAAATGGCGCTCATGAACATCGTAGAGATTTAAGAATTTGTGAAAAATAAAATGACGTCCGATATTATAGAGATGATATAAAATTTCGCCTTTTTTTAAAGTTTTACCTTCACAATAGGTAGTTAATACAAAAGGAATAGGTGATTTCCATCTCCAAAACCCCACATCATAATTTCCTACAATATAATTATTTGGACATAAGTCTATATCAATTATTCGAGCTATATGAAGAGAAATTGCTTCAAAAAATACATTAATTGCCATACTTTTCTTTATATGAAATAAAGGGTGTCCATCAATATCAAAAACATCATATTGTTTAAAATAATTCCAATTAGATTTGAGATAAAAATCTTTATCAATTTTTATCCCTAAATAATTCATTAGATTTGGTATTTCTTCAGTACTTATATTTCTTATTGACCGCCAATGGAAAGGATGTGGTAAATGTTTAAATGTCATTCTCACTTTTATTTATGAAATTAATATTTATAATTATGATTAAATAAAGATTTAATTACTAAAAATTGGATTAAATGAATGATTGATGAAATTTCAAGAATTAATTGCGAAATTTGAGAAATTTGATAATAAAGATTCAAATAAAATAAATGAATTAATAGAAAAGGTTAAGTTGCGGTTAGTCAAAGAACCAATACTAATAAAATTAAATAGTGGAAGTAATTCAATTATCGTGGGGGATTTACATGGTGATTTTAAGACATTACAATCGATTATAAAAGTTTTTATTGACGAAAATTTTGAGAAAATCATTTTTCTAGGTGATTATATCGATCGAGGATTTGGAGATATGCAAATTAAAACAATTAACTTCCTACTATTTTTAAAAGATTTATTTCCTGAAAAAATATATTTATTGAGAGGAAATCATGAATGGCGTTATATTAATGCAGAATATGGCTTCAAAGATGCAGTTTTTCATCATTTACATCCATTTATATATTATAGATATAATGAAATTTTTGATGAATTGCCTATTGCGATTTTTATTGCTGAACCAAAAATTTTAGCCGTGCATGCAGGAATTCCTGTATCTCTTAACAACAAAATATACTCATTAGATGATATTTCAAAAATTTCAAAAAAGAATTGTTTTGAAAATAAACTGGCCCAACAAATATTATGGAACGACCCATCTGAAAAAATTGAAACAATAAAAAAGAACTATAGAGGATTGGGTTATATTTTTGGTAGTCTTCCTTTTAATGAATTCCTAAACTACAATAATCTAGAATATTGCATCAGAAGCCACGAAATAATAAAAAGTGGTAATATTCAACATTTCAATGGTAAATTAATTACCATATTTAGCTCAAGGAGTTATATAAAAAATGTAAAACCACATATTTTATTAATAAATAAAAACACAAAATTAGAATTTAGAGAAATTAATTCGAGAAAATAATGAAATTTTTAATATGTGTTAGTAAAAAATTTAAAAAGAACCTATTTTCTATTTATTTGGAAGAAGTATAAACTAAATAAAATTAAAATTAGTTTGATAATTGTTTTATTTATTAAAAATTATTAAAGACCATAAAAATGAGCTTTAAAATTAAAGGTAAAATAATAATCAATAAAGAAGTAGAAAAAATAATTAAGAGTAAATCCTCAGAAATTATATATAAAAAAAATATAAGGAAAATAGAAGAGGGATTAAATCCAGGGGATATGGTAGAAATATACAATGAATACAATGAATTATTAGGAATTGGTTTTTATGAATCTATGGAAAATATAGGTATACGGATAATGACATTTGGAGAGGATACATTTGATGAAGATTATATAATTAAGAAATTTAAAAATGCAAAAAAATTGCGTAATAAATTAGGTTTCACAGATAATTTTCGCTGGATTAATTCAACTGGAGATTCTTTTTCAGGGCTCATTGTTGATAAATTTAATGATTTAGTTGTAATAGAGAGTTTTAGTGTAGGAATTGATAAAATATTAAATAGAATAGCCGATATTATCATGAATATAGATAGAGATATTAAAGCAGTTTATGTCAGAAATGATGTGAGAAATAGAAAAAGATTCAATTTAAAAATTTGGAAGGGATTTATCGGAAATCCAATTGAAATTAAAACTCAAACAATAATAAAAGAGAGCTCTGCAAAGTTTTATGTTGACATTGAAAAGGGAAATAAGACGGGGTTTTATTTAGACCAAAAGCCAAATAGAATAGAATCTGAGAAATATGCAAAGAATTGTAAAAAAGTATTAGACTGCTTTTCCTATACAGGTGGCTTTGGTATTCATGCAATTTTACAAGGTGCCAGTGTTACTTTTGTTGAACATGACCCCAACTCGGTCCAAATGCTGAAAAAAAATTTAGCATTAAATGATATCTCAAGTGGTTTTAAAATATATGAAACTGATTTTTGGCAATATATTAAAAAAGACGACAATAAATACGATATGATAATTTTAGACCCACCCAGTTTTATTAGTAATCGTAATGAAATTAAAATTGGAGAACAAAAATATTATAAAATGAACTATTTAGCATTACCAAGGTTGAATGATGGCGGAATTTTAGTTACTTCATCATGTTCATATTTTTTAGATATAAATAGACTCCAATCAATCATTTTAAAAGCAGCTGATAATTTAAACATTAAATTAATACGATTAGGGAGAGTGCGGGGAGCATCAGTATGTCATTCTATTGCTCCCAAAGTCCCTGGAATTGAATATTTAAAATGCTATTTTTTTATAAAGGAAGGTTAATATTAATACTATTTTTTAAAATGCTTTATGTTGTAAATATTGAGAGCATCTTTTTAGTAATTCTGTAGGTATCTTTTTTCCTATAGCCACATGTCGGACAAAAATGTTCTTCCTTAATATAATATTGTCTATTTGCTAAATGTTGCCCAAATTGAATCCGAACTTCCATTTCTGCATTACATTTTGAACGTTTACATGGTCTATTATAAACAAATTCAGGAGTCGGATTGGATATTTTTATCAAATCAAATAGATCTCGCGATATATTAAAATCACCTGAAAAAACATCAGCTAATTTATGGGAAATTACATTTAATGACCGAAATAGTTCTCTTTTATCATAATTTTTTGAAATACATATTGCTAAAGATGCATCCGATGAAATCTTGGATTGTAGACAGACTGAATTCTCATCAATTTTGAGGTCTTTTCTATTACAAATGGCAGACAGCGCTAAAATATTTTCGTCAATTTCTGCTTTGTTTTTTGATGCGATAACAAGTCCTTGATGATCAGTAATTACGCTTCCTTTACAATTCACAATTTCGTTAATTTGTTCCATTATATTATTTAATTGTCTACTATCAACTAAATTCATTATACCACTTTCGTGAAGTTAGTTGATATTATAATTTCAAGAAAAATTAATCAAACCAAGTGATATTTACCAGTATATCCCCATATTACGAATCCAACCTTCACAAATTTTTTAAATATAAATTAAGTATAGTAGAATTTTTAAAAAAGGTTTATAGAAATGAAAAAATAACCTTAAATATTACAGTGTTTGGATTGGATAATTTATTATATCATTCAATTAATTATGAGAAATTATCAAAAAAAGTGAGAAGTTTATTACAAGATGTTGCAAATTTTTTTTTCAGTGAATTGTCTATCTAATTTATTATTAACTCGTGGTATAATGGAGGAAATAATCAAATTCGTGGCTGGGGAGAGTCTTGTGGAGGAGATTATTCTTGTAGACGAGATTATAGATGATCCAGTTTTTTAGATTATAACATTTTTTTAAGAGATTTTTAATTATTATAAAATAAGAAGTTATCCATTTATATTTTTTAATATCTCTTTAATTTTAATTTCAAGTTCAAGTATTTTATTTTTTATAGTTTTCCATATTATTTCTATATCAGTACCAAAATATCCATGAATTAATCGATCTCTCATTCCTGCGATTGCTTTCCAATTTATTTCCGAATAATTATTCTTAATTTCATTTGAGAGATTTTTTACTGCTTCTCCTATTATTTCTAAATTTCTTAAGACAGCATCAATTGTTTTTACATCTTTTTTAAAATCATCGAAAGTCATAGATTCAATATATTTCTCTATTTTTATTATAGAGTTCAATATATCCAGTAAAAATAATTTTTGTGTTCTATATATAAATAATATCCCGCAGAATATATGGCTTTATAATTTTTTTAATAGCATTAGGTGTAATTATTTCTACTTTAGCCCCTAATAAATTTGACAGAAATTCTTCTAATTCAAATAATTCGAAAAAGTCAATAGGTTCTAAGAAATTTACGAGTAAATCAATATCACTTTCTTCTGTTTGTGTATCTCTTGAATATGACCCAAATAAACCAATATCTTTGACCTTATATTTCTTTTTCAACAAATATATATTTTCTCTTAAGATTTTTAGAATTGTCTCTTTATTTTTCATTATAAGATACCCAATACATTTTCAACTAGCTTATACTATGTTAATTTATCATTTAAAGAATTTTTAAATAATAGGTTAAATTTTTATGAATTTTAGTCATTAATTAAATGACCAATTAGATTGAATGTTGCAAATTGAAAGTCAAAATTTAATAATAAAAAAAATTCAAAGTATTTAAAGTTTCATAATAACCACAAATTTTAAAAATTAATTAAAATTAACTTATTATTAATAATATAATAGCACTTAATAAGCTAATTTTTGCAATATTCTTATTTTCAGCAGCGCTTATTATTATTAAGTCATTATTCCTAATGGTTTCAAATTTTTGTTTTAATTCATTATATAATTTATTGAAATCTCTTTTAATATTAAATTCATCTACCCCTAAAATTATAAAATTATCATTCTTGAACAATAATGAAGTGATACATTTAGCTCCAAACTTAATTGCTTCATCTCTTAATTTTATTCCTGTCCCGACCATATTCAAAAAGTTTCTAATTTGAAAACCATAATTGAAAGGATACATAGTCAATTGTTCGGCGTCATTTAATTCCTCAATTTCAATAATATATTTCTTTAATTCACTTAAAAGTACACTACCTTTTTCTGTTATTTGGCTACCTCTTTTTTTGTAAGTTGAAATTAACCCGGCTTCGGATAATCGTCTTAATACAGTCCTTATTGATCCTTGACCCAACCCAATTTTTTTGCCAAGAATATAACGCCCTACCGGCTTTTTAACACTAGATAAATAATCTAAAATAAGGTAAAAATGGGCTATAGAAAATAAGTATCCGGCACCTATATGACTACATAAATTCTTTAATGTCTCCAATATAAATCGTCCAAGATCGCGTTTTTAATGAAAAGTAGCTTTTCATATATTAAAAATTGTTTTTATTTTTTATAATAAATATTATCGATTTATATTATATTCTTTTTTATTATGTAAATAAAAGATTTTGATTGGATATGAATTTTGTTAAAAATTCGTTATTCGTTTATATTCTCTTTTACTATGTAAATAAAAGATTTTGATTGGATATGAATTTTATTAAAAATTCGTTGTTTGTTTATTTTTTATATTATTTTTTTTTCTATTTTTAATATGAAGGGCAATTTTAATAATCGGTCTATTTAACATTAAAGATTTTAATTGACATATTAATTAATAATTGTTTTTAATTAAATAATAATAATTATTTTTCAATCAATTCTATGAAAAAATTAAAAAACAGAACAATAAAAAAAATTATCTATTAAATACAGAATTTAAAATAAAAAACAATTATATTAATCTAAATTTGATTGTGTAATTCTAAAAATTGCAATTCTTTAGATTTATTGAATTTTCTATAGAGAATCTCGTAAAATTAATCTAAGAAGGTATTGATTTCGACAAAATTTAAAAGTTTTTGTTTTTTCATTTAAATTTCCTCATAGAAAAATACACAAGAAACAAAAGAAGAGTGGTAATTGTTAGAATATTCTTCAGTCGTTGGGGATTTAGTCGGCTACCATAGCTCAGGAGATAAAATTGTCGGTCTTCTCTATGAAGAAATGTTGGGAGAAAGGACAGCGTCCGAATTTACATAAATATCACGGGACGCTGTAGCCGATTTAATGAGGTCTATTCTGCCTGTTTTATATGCCGTGAGTGCAGTTAACCCTTGAGTAATGATATTAAAACTTATAAAAATGAGGGCATTTTCCTTGCCCTAGTTTGGTATGTGCGTCCGTTGATAGACCACCTTATACAAAGAAAATATGTGCTCTTCACTTGTCCGTATGGAATAAATCTCTTTTCCGGTCTTAATCACCTTTAATTTGGAGGACTTTTTCCACTTGAGAATGGGGATGAACCCATGACCTGCTACCATCTTGGAATTCTTGTAGGATGCGCCCGTTCCGCTATCCATTAAAAAGTAGGTGAAGGGTGGGTTTCTTGCTGCCATATATCACCGATATATTTGCCTAAAAGCATGTTTATCGTTCTGACTTGCTTTAATCACATTGTAATAAACAGTGAGACTATATTTCCAGTCAATTATTGGTGATTCGGTATAGCCTGAACCTTTATACTTTCCCTTCACGCAGATGCCGCAATCATGACCGGATGAACTTATAATTTCTTCTTGTTTTAGCTCGCCGCAATTACTAATAAAAGTACCTGCCATCCCAAACGCCTACCTGGTAATCCGCTAGCCCATATTACTCGAATTACTTTACTAGTAAGCCGTGAAATCCCCGTAAATTAACTGAGCCAATAGCAGTCACAAGTCGTCCATAGTTGCGGACACTGGGCACCCGCTCATTTTCCAGTTCGAATGCGGAAAGTAAATTATAGTCCGATTCAAGGTCATGTATCCATTGATTAAATTTTACCTGCCCTAACTTGCAGCGTCCAATCTCCAGTTTCACGATATCTTCAATATAGAAACTGCCAAATATTTCTTCCTGCTTGTACGTTAATTCGAGAATATTCCAAAATCGAAAATTATTCAATAAAAAGAGGTCTTTGAGATAGCCATCTGAGATCTCGAAGTTTCTAAGTGCTTCAATTTCTGCCCATGTCAGCTTTCCTGCCATAAATTCTCCCGGCTGAACCGCTGGAATTTTTGTTCGATATGGTAATTTAAAGGAGCTTGAAGCGGATACTCTCTTTCTTTTCATAATTTTCCATCCAAAATCTTCTAACTTTTTCTGGCCGGCCCTAGTCCCCTCTTTTTTTCCTTCTTTTTCACCGTACGGAACTTTCGGACAAAAATTTGGGTAAATTGATCTCTCCCACGTTTATTGTGTAAATCAATGAATTTTACATTAATTTTTCCGAAATAATCATCAATCTACATCTGTACCTAGCGTCTTCCTTTTTTTATAATTATGAGCATTTCTCTTGCCTAATCTTCGCCAATTCATGGTTATATTGTAGAGTAATGGCACTTACAAATGTTTCGTATTAAATATAAATCAACTAGTCTGTATGGTAGAGAATATTGCCCAGAATTCGGCATTCACATACGTTTAAATAGAGATAAGTAGAACATTTTTCGGATATTAGAGAAAAATGAAAAATATTATCTTGCATAAAATTTTAAAGTAATTAGGTAGGCAAGAATCTTTTGTCGAAGAAATAAGCTTGTTATTTTAATTTCACGAGACCTTCTATAGAAATATTTAAATATTTAAATAAATAATTAAAAATGTTGAAGCTAGGTTAGGGTAGCCTAGGAAAAAAGTGAATATGAAAAAAGTGAATATAATTAAAGAAAAAAGTAAATAATAGAAAAATCAGAACGATTAAATGATGTGTAATAAAATGAAACAGCGAAAAATAATTTTACTATTAATAGCACTATTATTAATATTTCCTTTATCTGTAATAAAAGTAAATGCAAATTATGCGAATAGTATAAAGACGAATCAAATATATTCATGGAAAATTACAAATATATCTGCAGGTCTAATTCAATATTGGGATTCAAATTGGCAGTTCAGGGGAAATATTAAGGCAAATACAGGTCAGATTGTTTATTTTGCTATATCCAGTATAAAAAAGGATATTGAAGGAAATTTTGCCATGGGAAACATGACTACAAAAGATAATGATACAAGTATTGCATATGTGTTAATATTAGGATTTGGAGTTTGGACAAGGCCATGGAATCCAGGTTTAATATCCAGTATTAATTGGACTGAAGAAAAGTCTACTGCAAATAATAGTATAAATGCAACAGCCGGTGATATTTTAATTATCACAAACAATAGTAATAAAATCAAATTCAAATATCAACAAGGTAATGGTGGAAATCAGAATACTACATTAGTTTATGATATGAATACAGGAATTTTACTTGAATGTTATACGGAAATAAAAATATCCAATGATTATCATTTAGGACTTAAATTTATTGGAGTTACAAATATTACAAATATAGGAATTAGTCCATGGCTATTCATGATATCTGGAGTTATAATCGTAGTTTCAGTGGTCTTTATTTTTAAAAAAAACATAATAATTGACCAATTAACAAAAAGAAATTAGTTCTAAAAAATTTAATAATTTTTTATTTTTTTTTATTGGATCGGATAATTATGAATATGAATAATGAGAAAAATGTTATGAAGGAAAATGAAAAGGATAATCAGATAATAAAAGAACCATCAATAAAGAGTAAAAATTTTAATATAGTGCTTATTGCAATGCTAACAGCATTATGTATCTCAGTTAGCTATATATTATCTCCATTAGCAAATATTGAATTAATGTCATTTATAATTTTTATTTCAGGTTTTATTTTTGGGCTGACAGTAGGTATTGGGGTAGGGACAATGGCATCATTAATTTATTATGGATGGAACCCATATGGCCCTAGCAACCCGCCAATTTTTATAGCTTGTGTTTTATGTATGGTTTTATTTGGAGTCATTGGAGGGATCATGAGAAAAAAAGACAATGATAAATTGGAATATTCTGCTTGGAACGTTTATAAATTTGGAACTGTGGGTCTATTATTAACATTATTATTTGATTTGACTACAAACATTATAACGGGGTTTATTTTCTATGGAGGAAATGTCATTATAGCTCTTGTTTTAGGTATTCCATTTCTCTTAATTCATATTATAAGTAATACCGCGGTATTTAGTGGACTTTTAATTCCTGTTGTTAATGCAATTAAAAATTTAAATCAATTCAATAAAGTTTAAAATGAGAAATATGACAAAATTTTCAAGTTATAAAAAACGCAATAAGAGTCTAAAATTTTTCATATTTAGTTCGATGTTAATAGCCCTTTTATTTTATGGTGGAATAAATAGTTATAAAATATTTTATTTTAAATCAAATAATTTACAAATTAATACATTGTCCGTTGAAAATATTACTGTTATTTTTAAGTATAAAGACACTTTATTATTAAATTGTAGTTTAAATTTTACAGGTAGTCAAATTTCTGTTTTTGATGCTACAATTAATGCATTAGGAGGGATAGAGCATATTAAGTACAACCCCGATACAGGATGTGGGGTGTTCATAAGAGATATGGAAATCAATAATACATGGTACAAATTATCATCGAACAAGTTTTGGTTGTATTGGGTAAATGGTGAATTTGCAAAAGTAAGTTGTTCAAAATATAATTTACAATCTAATTCGATAATAGTTTGGATATATACAGATAATTTTCCATATACATCATCGACAGACCAAGATTATTCCGGAGAATTTCTGATCTTTATAGTAGTGTTAATATCAATTTTAATTGGTATAGGGGTTTTGGGAATTATAATTAAAAAAAGATTTAGAAATAACGAAGTTTAATTTTTAATAAATTTAGAAAAATAAATTTAATAAATTTTTAAAGTACCATTACAACTTTTCCAGTTTTTGGGTCAATATAGACAGTTTTTACGCTATCTTCTGGGATTCCAATAGTAGTTTTCATAGCTTTTACCGAAATTAGACCTTCTTTTATATCAGCATCTTTTAAACCTTGAAGTTTAGGGGTTTCCTTCATAATTCTTTCCACTTCATTTTTGTCCAAATTTCGAACGGTAATTTTTGCATCTGGATTTTTCTCAATAAAATCTTTAAAAACATCATTTGCTTTTGCATTTTCAATTATAGTATCATTATCCATTTGATTTCACCAAATTTTTATATAACTAATAATTTCAAAAGAAACTATTAATTCATTAACTAAAGATATTTTTTATTTTCGATATTTAAATAATATTAGTATTTTATAAAAATTACTAAAAATTTTTGAGTAATTTAAATTAAAAAATAAAAAGATTGGTAGTTTATTCAATTTTAACTTTATCCGGATGGGATTTAACATATTCTAGAATTAATTCAGCCGTTTCTAATCCACTTTGAGCAGATAATTCGGTGCCAATTCCTATAGAACCTGTATCGGCGCCTACAATATATAAACCTTCAATAGGTGTTTCAGGTTTAGGTCTATTTTTTCCAACTTGTCCAACTGATTGAGCAATACCGACCATATCAGACTCGAATCTACCAGTCCATTCTTTAATATTATCGCCTACAGTTATATCAATAAATATTTTATGCTCATATACACCAGGAATATATTTTTCAACTGCTCTAAGGTTATAATCGATCCAATCATCGAGGTGTTTACTATTTATGGCGCAAGGTCCAATCGCATTAATAAGTTGCATTCCAGGCGGTGCAAGAGATTTGTCCATATTACTTGGGATTGTAATATAATAAAGCCCTGGTCGATCGGGGACAACATCACGAGCCTTAAAATCAAGAATTTCACGAAAACTTAGAGATTGGGGAATAACAAGAATAACAGGAGAATCAGTTAATTTTTTATCAACACCAATTTTTAAGCTGACTACCCCGTAATCGCGTCCACCTTCGCTATAAATTAATTCTTTTACTCTTTTTATATAGTCCTTTGGAAATTTATCTTCTCCCACTAGTCCTAAAACTGTTTCCTTAATACCCGCATTACTAACAATAATTGGAGCTTCGTATTGAGTTCCATCATCCAATTCAATAATTTTGTTATAATTATCGACAATAATTTTTACTATTTTAGCGTTAGTTTTGACTATGCCATTATTTTTTCGTACTACATTGGCGAATCCATTACTAATTGCTATTGAGCCACCAATTGGATAACCAGTATTTCCAGCCTTAAACCATTTAGACAAATTACGAATCGAATCTCCTGCCGATGCACCGGGATATACTTTTCCTTTATGTTCAATAGAAAAGGGCATGTGGACGTTCATCATTATACAAAGTGAATGTAAAATATAGAGTAATTTTTGATTAGAAACTAAAGAATTAACCCATTCATCAAATTCAATATCATCAAGAGCATGAGATTTTCTTTTAGTTATAGAAAAAATAACATCAAATACTTTTAATATACCACTCATTTCTTCGTCAGTAGCGCCAGTTGCTCGTTGTAAATCAGACATATTACTCGGTTGTAGAAATGGAGGTAAAGGTGCACCTATAGGTATATCATCAAGAAATCCTAACGGTGGATTTTCAAAAGTTGGGTGAAACCATCGAATAGCATCAGGTTCACCGCATTTTTCTAAGATTTTTCCAAACGGACCTTTTTCACAACGACAAAAATAATGGACATATTTGTCAATAATCCATTTTTCGCCATTTACGGTTTTGGTATAGGAAGTACATCTTCCACCTAAAACGGGGTTTTTCTCTAATAAAATAGTTTTTAGGCCTGCACTTGCTAAAATTGCAGCACAGCCTGCACCTCCTGTCCCGGATCCTATAACAATAACATTAAATTTCTCGACCATTTTACTTCACGATTTTTTTATTAAGACCATTAAAATTTTATTACGTTAAAATTTAATACTTTAAATTGATTATATAGATTAATTTATATTTATTTATTATTCAATTTTGTATTGATTAGTATTGCAATCTACTTAATTATTTTCCAGTAAAATTTTTACATTTAATTTATTAATTTTTCACCTAATAAATATTTGAAATAAGGTTAATATTTTAATAAATAAGTCATAGTTATTCATTAAGAATCACTTAAAAATTTGAAATAAATAAAAATTAAAAAATGAGTTATTAATTTTACAAATTAGGTAAAATTAAGGATGAACAAATGTCGACAGGTGCATTAATAAATAAACTACTTGAATTATATGTATCAATGTTCCCAATTAAAGCAGCTGCAGTAGTAGATAAAGATGGACTAATAATTGGGTCAGTTTTAAGTCCGCAAGTTAAAGCCGATGATTTAGCAATAGGGGCAGTTACTACTTTAATTCAATCAGTAGCCGAGAGGATGAAAAAGGAATTAAAAATGACTAGTAGGTTTGGGACATCAATAATAGATACAGAAGATGGCAAGGTAATTTTAGTAAATATTGGAAATAGTGGCTCTTTGACGACCATTGCCGAATTAACCGTAGATACTGATTTAATTTTGTCCATTGCATATATTGTTGTGGAAAAATTAGTCCAAATAATTGAGGACGAAATCTATGATATTGAAATAAAATTACCCGATTTATCTTCAAAAACGCAAAAATATTCATATAAAATGTGTATTCTTGGAGATGGTGGAGTTGGGAAAACAACTCTTTTGACAACATTTATAAAAGGTATTGACAGGTTTAAACAAGATTATAAGGCGACAATTGGAGCAAATATTATGAGTAAAGACTATAAATTAATGGAAAATCTTGTCGTCTCATTGAATATTTGGGATTTAGCTGGACAGTTTGATTATTTTTATAAAAGTCGTCAATTATACTTAGCAGGAAGTCAAGCTATAGTACTTGTCTATGATGCAACTCGACCTGAGACTTTTAATAATATCAAAAAATGGTATGATGAAGTAATTAAATTTGTAGATAAAGATAAAGTCGAGTTTTTATTAATTGGAAATAAAATTGATTTGGAAGACCAAATAAAAATTACTTATGAACAAGGAAAAGAATTAAGTAAAACGCTAAAAATGCCATTTATCCAAACGTCCGCAAAAAATGGTAATAATGTAGATAGAGCATTTGGTTCACTTGCATATAATTTGATCAAAAATATAAAGTGATGAGGAATTAATATATAATGGATAATTTTAGAGAATATGAAGTAATGATCCCAATTTTTAATGTCGATGAAATAACTAAAAAGTTTATTAAAAACGGAGCGAAAATAATTAAGCAAGTTTATCAAATTGATGAATATTATGATTATAGACCTTTAAAATTGTCCAAACAAGACGAACTTCTTAGAATTAGAAGTGAATTTGATCAACAATTTAAAAATTTCATAAATGGAGAATTTTCATGGAAATCAAGTAGAAGAGGGGTCGAAAAATTTTATGAAGTTAGAGATGATATTTCAATTACTATTAATAACGAGAATAGTTTAATTTTACTAAAAAAGTTATTAACAAAATTAAATATTGAAATAATAGCAAAATTGGAGAAAATTCGAGACCGATGGACATTAAATTATAAAAGTAATAATATTGATTTTGAATTCGATAAAAAAATTATTGCTATGGGAGCTGGCAAGCCAAAAAAAGATATTGGACCATATCTTCAAGCTACCATTGAAACATCTGAAAATATTTCTGATGATTATGCTAAAAAAATTCTATGGGATGTCCTACAGTCTAAATTCGGGTTTAATATTAAAGATTTTGAACCAAGGAGTTATATTGAAATATTTTTAGGTGTTAAAAAACCTTTTAAAATTTGATCATAATCTATTCAAACTTTTTTTATAGATGATATTCGAAGATTAAATAAATATTATTTTTTGACAAAATTCAAATAGGTAAACTTATTAGAAATATAAATACTCCATTCCATTAAAATATATTATGAGGAATAATAATGGGAATTTTAAAGAATTCAATACCGGATGAAATTTTAAAAGCATTTGACCAAAAGTATGGTTTTTCTTTACTCATAAAAGGGGATGCAGGGACAGGTAAAACTACATTTGCACTAGAAATATTAGCTCGAAAGCAAAATGCATTCTATATTTCAAGCAGAGTTACTCCTATGTCATTATACAATCAATTTCCTTGGATAAGGAATATTCCAAAAGAAAACATAATAGATGGGACGCAAATTGACCTACAATATACCGGAATTACAAAAAAGGAAGCAATTTTGAATGCAGTCAGATTTAGAAATATACCGGATTTTATTAAATTAATCTATCATAAAGCTGAAGAATCAAAAAACGGTGAAAAAATAACAATTGTAGTAGATTCATGGGACGCAATTTTAGGTGCAATAGTCCAAGAGTGGGAGAAAAAGAATTTACCAGGTAGTAATGAAACTATTTTAGCTGAATTAACTAGACAGCTTAATATAAATCTAATTTTAATAGTTGAAACGAACGAGAAATCATTTTTAGACTATATTGTGGACGGAATTATCACAATGGAAAAAATTGAATTTAATTCAAGGAGGATGAGAATTTTAACTATTGAAAAATTAAGAGGAATTACTATCAAAAATTTTAAATATCTTTTTACTTTGAAAGATGGTAGGTTTCATTGCTTTACACCAGAATATAGGATATTTAAGTTAATAGATAAAATAAAGATTCAACCTAAAAGTTTGAAAGATAAATTAAATACAGGTATTAAGGATTTTGATGAATTAATTGGTGGAGGATTCCCATTAGGGTCTAAAAATATATTTATCTTGGGAGAAAATATTGGTAAGGATTATTTGATATTACTTAATCCATTAATAATTAATCAAATTGAAAATTATAAACCAGTAATTCATATTCCTTCATTTGAATACAACTCTTCAAACATCAACATATTAACAAAAATAACTAAAAATCCAAAAATTTTTGATTATTACAAAATATTTGAAAAAAATTCTCTGGATGATCAATCTCCTAACGAATACAAAAAACAAGAATCAGACTTAATTTCTAATGTTAAACAATATTTTCAATTATGTAAAAAAGATGAAAAAACGCCAATTCTTTTTATTTATAGTATAGATATATTAGAAACAATTTATGGACATGATTTATTATATAAAAATTTAGTAAACTTATGGAATGATATCAAAGATATTCCTCATGTAGAGATTATTATAATAAAGTGTTATCAAAAATCTTCAATTGAACTCACGTATTTGGCAGAATATTTGTTTAATATTTTAAAATTTCAAGATAATTTAGTCCTTTATGGTAATATACCCAATACAGGACTTTTTTGCGTGGAATTGGAAGATTTAGAAAAAACTAAAACTAAAAAATTAAAGTTAACGCCAATATTATAGAAGGGGTTATTAAAATCAATGAAAAAATTTTTTAAATTCAAAAAAAATTTAAAAAACGATAAGATTTAAGTTTTCGAATTAAAATTTATCGGAGATTTGTTGAGGTCGATGAATGGAAAAAGTAAGGATTGGAAAAATATTATTATACTATTTGTTATAATAATTTCTGTGATAATAATTTTTTATTTGCTTGAATATTTCAATATAATAAATCCAATTACCGCAATCCAGCAATTTTTAATTACTATTTGTATTTATATATTAATGCTTAGCATCACTCTATTTTTTGTTAAGAAGACAAGTTCTTTTAAAATTATTGGGCTTAATAAAGAAAATGTTCTTAAAAATGTCGGAATTGGCGTTTTAGGTTCATCAGGATTTTTAATTGCATCATTACTCTTTGGACACACTCCTATCTATCAAATACAAGAACTTTTAATTTTATTAGTATTAGTAATACTTATTGGAATTACAGAAGAAATTATATTTCGCGGTTATATACAAGCAAAATTAAATAAATATTATAAATCAATTTTTGCGATTTTAATATCTTCCTTGTTTTTTGCATTAGCGCATATGCCTAGAATGTTATTTGAATTAGGATTTTTAGGAATTATCGGTATGATTTCATATACAGTAATTGGTCTAATATTCGGTTATTATAAAAGGTTTTTAAATAATTTATTGGGTATTATTATTCTCCACGCATTTTGGGATTATTGGATTTTAATATTTGTTTCAATAAATAATATTTTTTCACTCCCAGAACTTGAATTGTTAAATTTATTAATATATTTATTAACAGCTGAATTGCTTTCCTTCGGTCTTTTATTACTAGGGTTATTTTTAAGTTGGAAATTCATTGACCATACAGAATTTGATTTTTATGAATTAAAAAAGATATTAAATAATAGGCTTAACAAATTAGAAAAAAAGATAACATCTTTAAATTTAAAAGTTGAAATATCTCCAGAAAATCAAAAATATAAATTTGAAATAAAATTAGATGAACATTTAAAAAATAAGTTTAAAGAAATTCTGGACAAATTATCGATTGAAAATATTAGAGAATTAAAAAATCTCTATATCTATGAATCCAAATTAAAAGTCCTTTTATTCAGATATTATTTTGCTACTCCTGCCTTAAAAACAATTTTTGAACGCAAAATAAGATATTTAAAAAATAAATTAAAAATAGAAAACGAAGAAAAATTTGATTTAAGTAAGATTAATGACGATTTTGATTTAGAAAATATATAATATAAAAAAAA
>Ga0164318_10000948_pt1 | contig 24360 bp, 19 predicted proteins | sample GuaBasSedimGuay9_FD_113734 | JGI IMG/M metagenome (GOLD analysis project Ga0164318, IMG submission 113734) | Subseafloor sediment microbial communities from Guaymas Basin, Gulf of California, Mexico - Guay9, Core 4571-4, 0-3 cm | ecosystem: Environmental > Aquatic > Marine > Hydrothermal vents...
CATTTTCTTCCTGTGACCAACCCGAACTGTTTTTAAAAATATAATAAATTTCTCCATCAAACGGATTGGCATATACAATATGAGGATAATTATTGTAATCCGTAGTAATGGATGAAATAGGTTTGAATAACCAATTATCACCTGTAGACGAATAAAGAGTATACTTTTGAACATTGGAAGGATTATCAATAGATAAAGAGCCATAATAAAGTTCCAAATAATGTTTCCCTATTACATCTGCTTCCGTTTCTTTCATCGGAAGGCTCTGATATCCTAACATATAAGTGAAGTGAAGTTTGTTTATTTTATCTATTGCAATAGACGGCGGCGAGAATTGATCTATTCTATATTCATTTGCAATGGTCCATATTTGCCATCCGAGTCCGTCATTATACGCTAATTTTAATGATGCATTTCTCCCTGACTTATAAAACCAAACTATTACGGGAATGCCAACCGTATCCAATGCTATTGCCGGATATTCACCTTCTCCTATATATTCACTACCGGTGAAACTCTTTCCACTATCAGAGGAAGAACAAAAGAATATTTTATTGTTCGATGAGTATGTGAAATAAACTTTATCTCCTCCGGGACTTGAACAAATGGCATTTTTATTGTTATATGCAATTGATAGAGAATCGTTAGACGTTCTCGGACCATATTCGATTATAATGGAATCCGAATAATAACTTTCCAGATTTAATGTATCAATAGCTGTTACTCTATATACATAAGTATTCCCCAATTGAACCGTAGTATCCGTGAAATTATTGGAAGTTGTAAATCCAAGTTTCTCAATTAAAGTACTGTCAATATTTCTTCTATAGATGTTATATCCTTCTAAATCGGGTTCCGGATTGGAAGCCCACAATAAATTAACGAAATTTGATTTGTTAGGGTAATTACCTCTCAGATCTTTAGGTTCTCCGGGAGGAGGGTCCGTTGTAAAAACATATAAAGATGGAACATTTTCATAAACGGTCGGTATTACTTGATACCTGCCTCCATCACCTGAACTAATACCTGAACCGTTATCATTGAAAAATTGTTGAATATCGCATCTTAAGTAATCAAAACGTATTGTTCCATTAGAAAAAAGTACAGCTTCAAATTCAGTTGTATCTCCATTATAACCGTATTTCCACCTTGCAACTTCTCTGTTCGGGCTTGTAAGTTCTCTCGAACCTCCGAAACTGTACCCGCCGAAAATATGTCTTAATGAATCATTATACACCGCCATAACAGGTTCGTTCGTTCCAGCTGCCGTTGGTAGGTTAAAATGGCATAAGTCATGATTATTTTCAAACCAGATGCTACCTCTCCTGTTAATGTATATAAAATCATAACATTGCCCGTAAAATGGAAATGACATATTCCCAAAAAACTAAGCAAGACAATAATTATTGAGACCAATTAGTACTTATATCCCAGGAATCAATATTTTCCCATTGAAAAGTTGTGGGATAAACATGATAAGCATTATTTAAACCCGTAGTAAATGAGAAAGTATAGGGTATCAATTTCTGATTTTGTAAATCTTTTAATTGATCACTCAATGTAATTGTGTATGTAGTGCTTTCAACGAAAGCCGGCTCAGGAGTAAATTCAATTTCATTATCATTTATCCATTCAAAGTTGCCTGATACTCCGGGGGAGATACTTATAGCTGAATTTAAATCTACCCTCTTGTTCATATCTTCACTAAATGTAATATGAACCTTTTTATTTAAATCCACATTATTCTGACCATTGTAAGGATCTGTGTATTTTACTTTCGGTCTAAAATTGGCAATATTGGCATTAATTGTTCTTGTTTTGCAATTCTCCTTTATGCCATAGGCTATGTCAAAGGCTTTGATTATAACTTTATACTCTCCGTCAGGGTATTTTGCTTCTTCTATCGAATCCGCATTAATAGAATCCGGTTCTCCTATCTTTTGCCTTGTGTTCCAATACATGTTCTTCAAACCGGGATCTGGATTGAATACATCGTTCGTAACATAATAACGAAAGTGTGTCTCCGATGAACCCTCGGCATATACAAGCGAAAAATAGCTGTTCGATGGGATACTATCAAACTTCACCTTCTCCCAGTATGGCTTCACAATACTATCCTGCATATTTTTTACAAGATAACCAATACGATAAACAGAAACATTATGCCCGGCAGAATGACCCGTTGAATCCGTTCTCGTATCACCTGCTACTGCAACTATATCCACTTTTCCATTTAAAGAATCGGCATTCAATTGTGCACTGCCCCCCTGCCTGTAAAACTTTATCGAATCAATGTGTGGATTTGTGTAATCTGCATAAGGGGTAATAGCACCATTGCGAAGGGGATTTAACCAATGAACATTACCAGGGTTCCCCGGGTGCTCAAGTATAACATCCCCTTCTTGTAGATGAACATGATTGCCAACATCAGTCTTAGCAAAGAAAGAATCTGATGCGATAAAGGAAGAATCCTGAATAGTATCCCTTATCACCATATGATAATATCGAAAATGACCTATATTTATACCTCGAGGTGAAGGTACAAGATCCTTATAGCATGTATCACCACCCTCTATCGTATATACCTTTGTGCTGCATGGAGCATTTATATCGACACCAGCATGGAAATGTATAGGAGGGCCTTCTCTCCATTCTCCCAATGTAGCATTAATCTGATGTTGCGTTGTTGATTCTTTTATAGGCCAATCATATGCTTGTAGTAATGTAATATTAAAAAGAATTATTATAAGTACTGTTATATTAATTCGTTTCATCTTTACCCCCTCTTATTATATGATATAATTGCAATTTAGATGGTAAACGAACCATTAAATATTCTCCATCAGAAGTTATTCTTAATGAAGAAATCTTATCACCAATTTTAAACAAATTAATTAAATTCCCTTTTTTATCAAATATATGAACACTCTTTTCTGAAAGCAATGGTTTTGGGTTTATTTCTCGATCTGGAGAAGGACATGACCAAGGTTGTGAATATACAAAAGCATATCCATCTTGGGAAGATACTGCAACTTTCATATATAAAATAAAGCTATCCGGATGTGTATATTCCCAGAGCATTTTACCTGTTTTAGTTTCAAAGAAATAAACTCGCCAGGGACCTGGAGTCATACAAAGATATTTCTCATCAGGAGAGAATGCACCATAATAATTACCCTGTCCCTGAACATGGTGTTCAGAAATTAATGTTCCATATTTATTATGAATAACTACAGATTTGCCTGTCGTTACCTCTGCAATATAATTACCTTTGGGTGATATTCCTGCCCAGTAATTTCCTCTTGGGTTATTGTATAAAAATCCTCCTACATTTTTTCCAGATCCATCCATTATAAGTCTTTTTTTCTGAAGTTCTGACACTAACATAATACTACCATTTTCTGCATAAGTCCAAATATAACCATCTGATGAAAATACCTTTTTCAATTCGCTCCCATTCCTTAAAAACATCCAAACTGTATAGTATAATCCTTCTCCTCCAGATAAGTTTAGTATAACTGTAGAGTCATTGCCTAATGAGAATAAATCTATATAGTCTAAATGCCCTGGGGAGAACTGAGTTCTCGCCAATTCTTCTCCTTTCCAGTTAAGTAATCTTAATGTTGCCGGTTTGTCTTCAAAACTTCCTTTGTCATTCCTTTTAAGCCCCTCTAATACTGCAATATTATGTCCGTTCTTGGAAATGGCATATGATCCTTTTATTGTCATCTCTTTTACAACTCTCATTGCATCTCCTTCATACCATACCAATTTATTACCCTGAACCATTAAAAGTCTCTTCTCTTTTAATGCCTTCTCAGGATTCTTACACTGAACCGAGAAAACATTATATCCGTTTTCATCTAAGAAAACAAAATCATTCACTCCTTTAGGTATTTCCTTCTCCCATACCAATTTTACACTTATACTATCTTTCTCAGCACCTATGCTAATCATCGGGGAAATAAACACTAACGCTAATAGTACTAACAACATTCTTTTCATTTCTTCCTCCTTAAATTTGATTTATTAATTATAATACACCATATTTTCAACTTAAATCAATCGCTATTTATATGAGTTTGGCAGATAGGTCTGCACTAAAGTTTCGGCGGGATAGGTATGGGCACATTAACCTGTTATAAATGAGATGCTAAAACAAGTTAAGGATGCACTAACCCCTGTCTCCCTGAAATTGTTTCAGGGTCTCGGATGCCAAAATAAGCCAAGTATAAGTAGTTTTTGAAATCATTTTTTAGTTCCAAAAATTACAATAATAATCATTCTATAAAATGTGGTAAATACGTCTATACCACATGTGCCGACCGGTTACGATACAGAATTAGCCCTTACGCCTATAAAATAAACGCTTCAACCACCAGAGCAATGAAAGCATGATTAAAAATCCGGTAGAAGCAATGAGGCTCTTACTTATGCTTCCGGCTACAATCGGCATTATTATAATAATAGCAAGGATTGTTACCAATATTATAAAAAATTCCGTAATCTTCTCATTCTCACTTTTATTCTTCTCCATAAGGGAAAACAATGTACCTCCGCTTAAGCCTGCAACAGATAATGTTAGCAAAAAATCTTTGCTAACAATACCGATGCAAACAACAAGCAATGCACCAATAGCAAAAAGAATCAGTTTTTTCATTCCTTCATTTACCTCCTTAATTCAATATCAAATCCCGCAGGCAATTCCGTAATGTGCTATATAACCCCATGTTATAAGCAATCCAAAGGTATCAGCCATAATCGATCCAAGTGCGTCATATATAGCTTGCCAATCAATATTTTTTATACGGCTGGTTTTCTATCATTTTTAGCTCCTTTCTCCCCACTGTCATTTCAGAAACCAAAAACTGTGGCTGTAAAAAATCTAATTCTGCCGGTGGAAGTCCCGTTGTTGCAATATGTTTTTTGATTTCTTCAATAAACCGTTATTAACGAAAGTAGAAGAAGAAATTGTATTACATATTACCTTTCCATCCGAAAATATAACACTTACATAAAACTCAGAATTGCCAAATGTGTCTCCTGATTTTACTCCACCAACCGTCATTTTTACATTATATAAACTATCTTTATAGTAGTCAATAGTCGAATTGTTGTTTCGGCGGGTAATATTAATTTGTAATAAGTGAGATGCTGAAAAGAGTTCATCACACCCTCTTCCCTGCTACCCCGGGACATGTGCTAAATTTATTACAGTATCATTTAAAGGGCTCGCATTCCCACTCCCTGTCACTCTGAAGCCTGTGCTGAATTCATTTCAGTATTGTTTCAGGGGCTCGGATAACGAAACAAGCTAAGTATAAGTAATTTTTGAAATCATTTTTTAGTTCCGAAATTACAATAATAATCATTCTATAAAATGTAGTAAGAGTGCCTATACCGCTTGCCTTTCCCTCAATGCATTATTTGCACTTTTATCATCTTTACAAAAGTTCGGAATTAAAATATATTCATACATGATTAAAAAAGAGCTACATTCCTTGAAATGGTCAACGATATATCAATTACTGACTAGTGCAATTTCATATCTTACTTTAATTGTTCTAGCTCGTAAATACGATCCAATCTACTATGGTATTCTAATTTTCGGTTTTAATCTTCTTGAATTTCTAAAAATTTTATCGGACCCTGGAATAACGCTTTATAACATAAGTATTTTTTCTCATGTAAAAAATCGCAAAAAGTTTATTTCCGAGGTATTTCAAATCCGTTTGTTTTTGTCAATTATTACTTTCATAATTTTTCTTATCGCACTTTTTCTATATAAAACATCGCCCGAAATAAAAATAATAATGTTAATATTCTCATTCTCCCTCTTCCCCTATATTTTCGATAGCAGATGGATATTTCAAGGGGCTCTGAAAATGAATCTTTCCTTTTCGTCGAGAACTATCTTCAAATTATTGTTTTTTATAATGATTGTAATAGCAATACGCATTAATGTCCCTTATTATGAAGTGCCATATATTTTATTTCTGGCTTCATTTTTAGGTTATATTTCTTCTTTCCCTTTGATAATGAAATATTACGGTAATTTTAATGTTACCATCCGCCCAACGAAAAAAGCAATTTCTTTTTTAAAAAGCACTCTTCCCATAGGTATAAATCAGATGCTTATGGCTTCAAACGGTATTGTCGCAATTTTTTTCATTGGTTATCTGATGCGATCTTCCGATGTCGGGCAATACGGTGCGGCATATAAATATTCGCTATTCGTATCCGGAATTTTATCTATTATTTTAAATTCAATGCTCCCGATAATTTCAAAGAACACGCTCGATAAAAAGGAATTTAAAAGGTATTCCGATTTTTATCTTAATATTTTAATTCTATCGTTATTTTCAGCTGCTGTCCCTATCATAATTTATACAGATATTATTTATAAATTTATCTATGGAAGCAAATATTTAATTTCTGCACCTCTGGCGTCAATTTTGACATTTGCAAACCTGATTCTCTCATACATACATTTTATCGGTTACCACTTGATTAGCAGAAGAAAACAATCAAAATATACAAGAATTTTGTCACTTGTATTTATTTTGAATCTATTCTTTCTTACGATTTTGCTCCCGGGATACGGAATATACGGCGCCGGAATTTCCATGCTCATTGCTTCCGTTGTATCACTTGTATTAGCTGTATATTATTATAAAAAATATGTGAAATCATCGTTAAATCAAATGTTAAAAACCGTAATTACAATAATCGTCTCATTTATCGCAACGATTTTAGTACATTGTGTATTGAAAAATTGGTTAGGTTTCTTTGTCTCTGTTTTCTTAGTCATCATATTAAACCTCTCAATCATAATCTATTTTAGGAGACTAAAGGGTGAAAATCAGGAGAAGTGATATATTATCGCTTTTTTATATTATCTCTTTTATCCCTTATCTGGTGTCTGAATACGGTTTCTTTTACAAAATAAGACCTTATCTATATCTTATTTCATTAATAACAGTCTTATTCGATATTAAAAAGAATATAAGCTATTACAAAGAGAATATTTCGTTTCCTGTCAAAAAAATAATCCCTTTGATTCTGCTTTTGACAGTACAATTCATTTCCCTATTTTACTCATCTAACAAATTTATCTCCATCCAGCTTTTTGCTGCAACAATCTTCATTATTTCCATTCTTTTAGCTTATATCCCCTTAATGAAACATGAAGGGCTCTCTCGATTTGCTATGAATATCGTATATATAAACGCCTTAATCTATACCGTTTCTATTCTTCTTCTAATATTTAATTACAGGTCGGCAACTGTAACTCGATTCGGATTTTATACCTTCACAGGGCTCTTTTATGACAAACAAATAGGAATATTAAGTATTATTACAATCTTCTCCATCGATTTTGCAAAAGATCACATCAAATCAATTGATAACAAATTAAAAAAATTTCTCAACATAACATATACTTTTTCCGTACTCTTCATTGTATTATCATTCTCCCGCTCGGTTTTTCTTGCTTTAATTATCTATTGGGGAATTTTAATCACCGTAAAAAAAGAGGGAAAAAGGTATTTGATTTATTATATTTCCTTGCTACTTTCTATTATTCTACTATTCATATTCCAACCGCTCAACAATATTATAAAATATACCGTAACCGACAGACAATACTTTTTAAATTATGCTATCCATATATATAATGATTATTTTATTAAGGGGAATGGCTACGGCTGTGGTAAATTTTTAACAATTTTACCGGAAGCTTCCAAATATTTAAGAAGTGATCTTATGGGAAAACAGTTTCACAATGCTTACATTGAAGTCTATTTTGATACGGGACTTCCAGGATTATTACTCTCCCTCTGGATGCTATTTGAAACACTTCGAAATTCTATGAGAAAAAAAATGACTCGTGTAACTGCAATAATCATATCATTTATTTTCATGAATCTTTTTAGTTCCTCCCTTGCTTATCCTTCATCTCTTAGCTATTTCTTTACATATTTCTTCATAATTTACGGATTAATTAAAGAGGACAATCTTTCGTAAATGGAATATTCTCCGTAAGTTTTAACCTTTTTAAAGTAATGTTTATACGATACCGCAATAGTATCTTTTGTTATTAAAACATCGAATCCCTCATCATCAATAAAAGCGTTTTTATATATTTCATGGGCTTTATTCAATAAATCGGGCGTTATGTAAAATCCGTTGATACGATAATCGAAATAATATGTATGGAGGAAATAAAACATCCACGCTTTTTCACTATATTCACCTAACAAACCATTGCAATCAGCATTTATTGAGGCTTTGATAAGTAAAGAATCCAGGTAGCTGTCATTTTCTCCTCTAATCTTTAATATTATTGATTCTCTTTTCAATATTTCATCGGGAGTTAAATAATTATAGAATCCATTAGAGAGAAATAATGGATTATCGGTTTTATAAGATAAAGCGGAATTCACAAGAACATCATCCGTAGCCACTATTTTACCCGAATCATTCTTAGCAACATAATAACAAATCTTTTCGATATCATTTAATTTTGAATAACATCTAATATTTTGATTAGCAAAACGAATATTACTGATTATAGGTAGCAAAGGCAATATTATAAGCAGTATCATAATTACACTATTAAAATGCTTTGTCTTAACACTACTCCCAATATAATAGATGGAAAATAAGATTAGAAAGGGGGTCCAAACGGTTATTCTGAAATGTTCCGGTTCTATTGTAAAGCCCGTAAATACTTGAATGTTCATAACAACAGATATCGTTGACAAAAAACTAATGATTAGGTAATCAAATATATTTAATTTACCTCTCTTTATCCCTATGATTGTCCCGACAATAAGAATAGTCTCAAATATGGACTTTTTCTCTATGTTCCTAAAAAATACAGTCCCTATTTTTAATATGTAGTTTTCATACATCGGTAACGAGCGAATATTAAAGTAAAGAATTATATAATACAAACCCACGGTTAATCCGAGAAGAAAAACATAAAATGTGATTAAAGCACATTCCCTATGTTTCCCAAAAAATAAAACCGTGAAAAATATACCGATGAATACCGTCGCATAAACCCAGTAATAGAAATAAACATAGAATAGTAATCCGTATGAGATCCCTGCAAGAACCGTATATATTTTGTTCTTTCTCTCTATTGCCATCACGAATAGGATGAAAAATAAGAGTATAAAAATAAAGGATAGTTCGATATGTGGCAATCTTCCGAAGTAAGAAAATTGGTACTTCCCCCTAGCATAGTGGAAAAATGAGCCGATTATGTTATGGAAATGTAAATTAAACAATGAATTTATGATATCGGTAAGTGTAAGTACGGACACTCCTGCAAGAAGCGATATAAAATAATTCATTTTTATAATTCTCGTAAAAAAGAAGAATATCAATAAAATATAAATTATAGGCATTAATATGTTCAATAGAATAAATACATTTTTCATGCCTCCGAATAAATTTGAAAATAGTTTCATCACTAATATCGACAGATTCGGTGATATTCCTCTTATCCCTCTATATTCATTCGTAAAAAGATCACCGGTAGTTAATGAATGACTCCTCTTGATAAGCGAAGCGAAACCCGTCATGTCCGACATATTACCTATATGACCGGATGTCGGGATTACCGAATAATTCCTATACCCTATTTCTTTTAAAAATATCGTGTTATGAATCGAATAACCGAATGCGATATAAACTAAAACAAAGATTAGAAATAATTTCTTCCGGTAACTCCTATAATTATCAGCAACCATACTAAATAGATACACCAATAAATTTTATCTGTAAAGAAGTTAACAATATCTTTATTCTTCTCTCTTTTAATTTTATAAAGCGTATAAATAAATCCCGCAATAACAGGTATAACGGAAATAACAAGTAATTTTGTTCCGAAATGTGCAATTGTTTCGGCACTTGTGGCATAAAATAGGTAAATTAATGGAATCATTATCGCCAATATTTTTATTTGTAAGTAATCAATTTTATTCCTCGCACCATTTAGATAAAACTTAACAATGGAGATAAAATAGGTCAATAAAAAGGTAAGGATAATAATCCAGATGGAAGGGGAAACGGAAATCACAGCACACCCGCCGAGAACCCGTAATACAAATCCCAACGCAACAACAGAATAGTTTATATAATTGATTTTTTTAAGAAAATAGGTATAAAGCAAATTTAATACCAGATAACCACTTATAACAAGAATAAATTTAATATTAATCGGAATAGTGAGCAGAATAGCGGCAAAAAGCAAAACACCTAAAATAAGATACATTGCTTTATCACTTATGAGTCTTGCGGCATAAGGTCTTATGGAATTTACATGATTTTTTCTATCCTCCTCAACATCATGTAAATCATTCATAATATAAACGGAGCTCGATACAAGGGAAAATGACAAAATTCCCAATAAGGTAAATCTAAAATTATCAGCAGACCATTTTTCGGGTGTAAACAGAATCGGAGCTAAAACAAACAAGTTCTTTAACCAATGTTTAATGCGTATTTCTCTTAAAATATTATTCATAAAAAAATAGGGGGTGCTTTATGCACCCCCTTAATTTTTCAAATCGGATTAAAACTTTCTAAAACCTTTGAGCGGCTGGAATTTGTATGTAAAGACTACGTTATCGCTCCCCACACTAACCACTTTAATAATTCCATAATTGTCCAACGGTGTCGTTGCACTGCCTTTGAAATATACCATGTAATAATGATTCGCCTCGCAAGTTACCATATTACTGTATGTCTGCCCCTGAACATACTGGACACATGTGTCGATTTCCGTTGTCCCGGCATCGGTAAAACCGGTTACATTTTCACCGCTTCCGCCACTTGTGAATGTAAATTCATCAGCTGAGACATAGTTTGAATCATTATTTAAATAGAAATCAAATGTCGCTTGATACGTCGAATCTGCAAGACTAACGACTTCACCTTGTCCATTCACAGGATCAATATCAAATCCACTTCCGCCGGCTGTTGAATTTAGCGAATAAATTGTGTATGCATCCGCATCTTCATAAGGGGCATTACTTATTGTTGCGGCTGTACCGTTCTCGCTTCCTTTATAGGCATACACCGAATAAGTCCCCACAGGGGCATCCACGAATGTATGTAAACATGTTGTATCAACATCCACAGTATCATCTGCCGGGGTAATAATTTTATAACCGTCCACATCGGCAACGGCGTCCCATGAGATAGTAAGATCAAGACCATTTGTTCCGACTGTCCATGCGAGATTAGTCGGGGTGCCGACATTTTCCGTCGGTGAAACGGTACAACTTGCAAGTGCCAATATAATAACAGGGATGCTCAGTAAAATAAGTGCTTTTCTCATAATGTCCTCCTATATTTTATGTTTTTTAACCACTTTTTTTTGCTTTTTCTTTGCGGGAGTCTGTTTCTTCTCTGTATTAGCAGTATCTTTCTTTGCTGTCAGAGAATCAATCGTTTTACCCATATCTTCTATCTTTGTATTCAGAACCGTGATGGAATCCTGAAGTGTTTTAATCTCCTTCTGATTACTTCCGTTACATCCCATAAATCCTACAACCATAAGACCTACAACAGCTGCAATTAAGAGTTTTTTCATTTTTACCTCCTTTTGAAACTTACTCTTTCCACTTATTTATAACGCTAATGATATATTCAATCTCATCATTTGTCAAGAAGGGGTGCACGGGAATCGATAAAACTTCATTTGCCAATTTTTCAGCAATAGGAAAACTTCCTTTTTTCATATTCAGATAGGAAAATGCAGGTTGTAAATGTAGAGGAATCGGATAATGTATAGCACTGGCTATACCGTTATCCTTCAAATATTCCCTGAAAGCATCTCTTCTTCTTGATTTTAATGTGTACTGGTGAAATATATGCTCCCTATTCTCTGCAGTAAACGGAACTTTTACTGTTTTTATTCTGCTTGAATAGATTGAAGCAATCTCCTGTCTTTTCCTTGTCCATTCTTCCAAATGTTTTAACTTTACCCTCAATATGGCGGCTTGAATGGCATCAAGTCTCGAATTAAATCCAATGGATACATGATGATATTTTTTATCGGAACCATGAACCCGAAGTTGTCTTATCTTCTCTGCTATCTCATCATTGTTTGTTATAACAGCACCACCGTCTCCGTAAGCCCCCAGATTTTTAGTCGGGAAAAAACTTATTGTACCTATGTCACCCCATGTACCTGCCGCTTTCCCATTATATTTGGCACCTATGGCTTGTGCCGTATCCTCTATCAGGAATAGATTATTCCTCCTTGCAATTTCTTTAATTCTATCAATATCACATGGCTGTCCGAATAGATGGACGGCAATTATTCCCTTCGTTTTATTATTTATTTTCTTCTCTATCTCTGCGGGAAGCATGTTCCCCGTTTCCATATCTATATCCGCAAAAACAGGTATAGCCCCCTTCAAGGCAATTACTTCGGCCGTTGCAATAAATGTAAACGGGGTTGTTATAATCTCATCTCCATCTTTAACATCAAGAGCAGCAAGAGCAAGGGATAATGCATCCGTCCCGTTTCCAACACCTATAGCATGTTTTACAGAAAGATGTTTTTCCAGCTCTTTTTCAAAAGCCTCAACTTCCGGTCCCAAAATAAATCGCCCCGAACTAATTACATTGAAAACAACTTCATCAATTTCATTTTTTATAGAATTGTATTCCCTCCTCAAATCCAAAAGATCAACTTTCATTATTTCTCTCCAATTTGTTTAACCTGCATCCCTATTTTTTCATATTTCCTACCACATTTGGGACATGTTTTAACAATAATCTCTCCCTCTTCTGTATCTCTTGTATCAAACCCAAGTCTTTCACCACATTCACACATCCAACCGGATATTTTCGCAGGTACCCCCATTACAAGTGCGTAATCGGGAACACTTTTGGTTACCACTGCACCCGCAGCAACAAAAGCCCATTTCCCGATTGTAGTTCCGCAAACAATTGTAGAATTCGCTCCCAAAGAAGCTCCTTTCTTAACCAATGTAGGCACCCAATCTCCGTGTTTCGGATATGGGGCTCTCGGATTCAAATCATTAGTAAATACCGCTGAAGGACCGACAAAAACATCATCTTCAAGCGTCACAAGCCCATAAACAGATACATTGTTTTGTATCTTTACCCTGTCCCCGATTACAGCTCTATCCCCCACAAATGTGTTCTGTCCGAGAACACAATCTTTTCCTATCTTTGCTCCCCTCATTACATGGGAAAAATGCCATATTTTCGTCCCTTCGCCTATCTCCGCTCCTTCGTCAACAACTGCGGTTTTATCTATATATATCTTTTTCATTTTACCTCACCTCACGATAGTTTAAACCTGTTACGCTTCTCACCTTTTCCATTAAGTTACCTGCTTCTTCTTTTGCTTTTTCAGCACCCTTTTCAAGTATGTTTATTACCTCTTCTCTGTGATTCATATAATACTGCTGTCTCTCTCTGAACGGAGCGAAATAATCCATTATCCTGGCAAATAATTCCTTTTTGACATCTCCGTATCTTAAACCCGGGGTTAAAAATCGATCTCTCAATTGCTCTTTTTCATTTTTATCCAAAAATAAAGAGTATATTTTAAATAAAACACTTTTATCCGGATCTTTCGGTTGGTCAACGGGGGTGGAATCCGTCACAATACTCATGACAGCCTTTTTAATCTCTTTTTCCCGGGCAAAAATCTTTATGGTATTATTATATGACTTGGACATCTTTTGTCCATCTATTCCGGGAACTGTCGCAACATTCTTATCAATATCCGGTTCGGGAATTACAAGAACGTCACCGTAAACATTGTTAAATTTAATAGCAATATCCCTGGCAATTTCAACATGTTGCTTCTGGTCTTTCCCAACTGGAACTTTTTCTCCGCTATATAGCAGAATATCTGCAGCCATTAAAACGGGATAACTAAACAATCCGTGATTCGGACTGATTCCTTTTGCAATTTTATCCTTATAAGAATGAGCCCTTTGCAATAGCCCGACAGGTGTCTGATTGGACAATATCCATGTAAGTTCCGTTACTTCCGGCACGTCGGATTGTACAAAAAATACGGATTTATTCGGATCAATTCCAAGAGAAAGAAAATCAATTGCCGCATTTAATGTATTCTCAGCAAGAGTCTTCCCGTCTATAACCGTTGTAAGAGCGTGATAATTTACAATAAAGCAAAATAGGTCACTGCTGTTTTGGTATTCTATCATTCTTTTCATCATTGCAAAATAGTTACCTATGTGTAACGAACCAGAAGGTTGAATACCGGAAAGAACTCTCATATAATCTCCTTTTTACGGGAATATTACATGAATAAAGGCATTTTGTCAAGCGTGAATATTGCATAAACGGCTGAATTACATACAAAATTCCTTTACCTTTAAACCTAAAAGTTACATGGTATAGAGATACTTACCACCGGTTATAGAATGTTTATTATTTAAATTTTGGAATTACAAAATGATTTCAGAAAATTTCTCTTTTTCCGAACTTGTTTCGGAATCTCATTCTTACCGGTTAATATGTTCATACCTATCTGCCTACCTAAACCTAAATATGCTTGACATGTTTTTATCAATTTGTTATGATTTTTTCATGAAGGGAAGGGAAAAATTCTGCAATGAATTTTCACATATAATGAATTGTACTTTTACTGCACTGTTCCAAAAAGTTTTTATAATCAAGAATTTAATCTGTCGGAGGTAATAATGATTAATCATGAAAGCAAAATCCCTGTAAAAGTCCTGAATTCTCCCGAGTTGAAGAACGTTAAGAAGCAGATTCTTGTGGGGCCAAATGACGGTTTTGACGGATTCTTGAGAGAATTTATTATCAGTGAAGGCGGATTTACCCCATTACATAAACACGATTGGTATCACCTCAATTATGTTATTTCAGGAGAAGGTATTTTGATTATTAACGGTGAAGAACATCTATTGACAAGGGGAAGTGTAGCATATGTACCGCCAATGACGCAACATCAATTCAGAAATACGGGAAAGGGGGAATTGAAATTCTTATGTTTGGTTCCGGAAAAAGGGGATTCATATTAACGTGTCTTCTTATATTTAATTTCTCATTTCTTTATTCATCCCCTATAATCACAGAAGTGTTGAGTAATGTTAAGGGAAGTGATACGGGAGCGGGAAGCCCAGGAGATCGCAATGAATTCATCGAACTGTACAACAATTCGGATTCTGATATAGTTATAACGCATTACCTAATAGGTGATGGTGATGCCGTTGATAACATACGCATCTGGAACGATAGCCTCGGAACACCTTCAACCAACATTCTAATCTCCGATTCCATTTTGCATCCGCATCATTTTGCAGTTATTCTCGATCCTGAATATTGTAATGAGGAATATGCAAATCTGCCTTATTTTATGCCCTACAATTTCGGTGATAGTTGTCTTATTCTTACAGTCGGTAACACAACAATCGGGGACGGTCTCTCTGCTTCCGATCCCATCTTTTTGTATGACTCAAACCTGATAATACTGGATACATACGGAACTCCTTTTGATACATCCGATAGCATACCACGTGATCCGGGGGACGGTATTTCTATGGAAAAAATTTATTTTTCAGGATTAGACGGAGAAAACAATTGGCAACCTTCGAAATCACCAAATGGGTGTACACCGGGTAATTATAACTCCGTTTCGGAAAATAATCTAATCCATGTTAATTTTAATTATCAAATATTCGCCGATACATTTGCCTTTGAATTTGATTTAATCAACAATTTTCATATAGATCTACACAATACGAATGTATATTTACATCTAATGGAATTCAAAAATGAGGGCTCAATAGCAAATATCGATTCGATTTTACTCTTTTCCGGTGATATCGAAGATTCTGTCTTTAATTTGAAATACAGAGACAATCTTAGCAGCACAAACACTTACATGGCCGAATTAATAATAAAAAATACTCAATTTTCGTCAATACATGATTTTTGGATAAGAGATAATATGAATTCCATTCCTCCCGTAGAGATAAACGAAATCATGGAGCATAACGATATATCTCCCGACTGGATTGAAATACATAACATTTCAGATGATACAATAAATCTTTATGATTCACATATCGACATTGGTAGTAGGATATACAACTTATCCGATATCAGTGTTAATCCGGGAGAATACAAAGTTATTCTTCATGATTCCGCATCGTTCTTTTTAAAATATTCGAGAAATATAAAACCGATCCTTTTAAAAAACAGCATAACAATAAGTTCGGGGGATACTATAAAATTCCGTTCGGGGAACTGTACCATGGATGAACTTTACATTAGCAGAAATCTGCACTACGGGAAAGACACAAGCATAGAGAGGATAAAAGAATTTGTTCCTGCATCGGATGAATGCAATTGGACATTTTCGAGGAATATAAAAGGAGCCACTCCGGGAGAGAAGAACAGTGTTTCCGATACATCCGTAATTACCGAACAAGATACAATATCAATTTCACCCAATCCCTTTAATTACACAAGAGATAATGCAATGTCACTTAAATTTCCTTCAAACTTCTATATGATTAAATTCGTACATATCTACAAAACGGATGGTTATAAAATTGCAGATTTAAGAATAAACAATCCTTATCTGAAAGAAATTCTTTGGAAACCAAAATCAAATTCCGGGAATGATTTTCCAACCGGATTATATATAGCGGTTTTAAAATATGAAGATGATAAAGGCAAGGAGCATTTAATTAAAAAACCCCTTGCCATAAAAAACCGATAGTATCTATTTTATAACAACAAACTCAATTCTTCTATTTCTTGCCCTTCCGGCCCTCGTCGTATTTGGTGCTATGGGCATCGATTCTCCGTAACCTCTTGCAATCAATCTGGAGGGGGAAATTCCCATTTGAACAAGATATGCTTTTACTGCATTTGCTCTGGCAAACGACAAACGCAGGTTGTTTTCGGCACTTCCCACACTATCCGTATGCCCCTGAATCTCTACCGTAATATCCGGATATTCTTCCAATGTTTTAACTACCTTATCAAGTATTGGATAAGAAGAAGGTCTTATCCTTGCGCTACCCGAATCGAAATAAATTCCTTGTAGTATGAAATGCGCTTTTTTCTTCAAAAGCTCGAAATTTCTTATCATCGGTCCCGTTTTCGGCACAATAAAAGGAATCGTTTTAGGTATATATCCATCCGCACTGATTGTTACTTTGTAAACACCCGGCATTAATTTAATCATATAGATTCCCGAAGAGGCATCCGATACGGTTTTATACTGCTTTCCATCTTTTTCAAAAACTATATTTGCACCTACCCCCTGTGAGTTGCTCCTGTCATATACCTTTCCGGTAAGCTTTATTGCTCCCTCAGCTGCAATAAGTTCAAAATTAACTATCTTCGCCTTTCTAGCTTCGATAACCAGTGGTTCTACTTGGGGTTTATATCCTGCTGCGTCAACTCTAATTGTGTAGTTCCCTGCCGGTAATTGGACTCTAAATATTCCATCTTCATCCGTTTCAACAGGATTACTGTTCTTTATCTCGGGGAATGATACAATTGCTTTCACAGGATCTCCTGTTTTTGCATCCGTCACCTTTCCGGAAACATATCCTTTGGCACTTAATTTTTTGGAGAGAGGAAAATCCACGATATTGATCTTATTGGCAACAGCTATTATCGATTTCTCCATCCATCTGTAACCGTTTACCTGAGCATGGATTCTAATCGGTCCCGGTGGCACGTCAACATGGTAAACACCGTTCGTATCAATAGTAACCGTATCCAGATCACTTTCCGGGAAATAGATTCTACCGCTTAACGGTTCACCGGTCTCCTTATCATAAATCTTCCCTGTAATAGTTGATATCTCCTTTTTTACAACGGTAGCTGTTGTTTCTTGACCGTATGCGTAAACAAATCCTAACGAAACTCTCCATTGTGGAGCTGCTCCCCAACCTTGGGTAATATAGTAATTTGTATTTGCTCCGAGATTCATTAAAGTATCTGCATTAGATGATAATCTGTAATCAAATACCGTATTCAGAGCCACTGTCGAAGCATCTCCCAGGTTGAATCCCACCGTTAAGTAGTTTATATTTTGTGGTGTTACAGCACCGCTTCTAAAATATTTCCCTGTGAACTCAAAATATGAAGCAAAGCCGGGAACTTTAATATCAACCCCGGCACCATATAAATAGTAATCGGAATTTTGGTTAACTATTAGAGTACCATTAGGCTTATTATAGAGATGGCCGAGATAACCGCCGTTTATATTAAAATTCGATGTAACATTTCCCGATTTTTGAATTACCGAAAGTAATATTTTACCACCTATATCCGTACCGTTATCCGTAAAATACCTAAATATACCACCTTTATTCCCCAAATAGTTTTCATCAAACAAATTACCGGAGTCCGATATCGCAGTGTCATAGGGGGTTCCCGTCTTTATCACAACCCATGGATTAAAAGCAATTTTCACCGGGGCATCTCCGAATAGATCTCCCGTTGAGAATTTCATTCCAATTTCAGTATCACCGAATCCCTTTGAGAGATAATTCGTACTGTCAGGTCTATAACTCTGCTTCTGTGTTGTCAAATAATCCCCCATAAATTTACCCGATATGTTAAACTCTACATACTTTGAAAAACTTATGGCAAATCCCGTAGTTATATCGGCCATATATGCAACATCGAGGAGCGAATCCACTTGAGCGTTATCTATTCGTATAAATCTATTATATATATTTTCCCTGGCGAAATCATTCACCATAATTGAAAACCGGATTGAATACGGTTTATCACATGAAGCGCTGATTATCCGGTAATCACCGTTTAATCCATTCAAAGAAGGAAGTGAGTATGCGACCATGATACCAAAAAAAATGAATGTAACGAGCAATTTTAATGTTTTCATATATCCTCCTATTTAATTCATATAATGAAAAATCGTTAATTTACCTTTCTTTATAGTAATATATGCTTCTTTTTCTGTCAATTCGTTACTTATGCCTCTTGTCATACCACAATGAATTTCCATATTTGAAACATTATACATCAAGCCTTTACATTCCGCAGTATATGCGCCGGAAAAAGAGAATATCGAAATAACATCTCCGACGTTACCTCGTATAACAGTGTCTTCTGCAATAGAAAAGAACGTTTTCCCACTGCTTATAAATCTTATCTCTCTGTTTCTTCCTGCAAATTTTTCCGCATCAATTAAAACTGTAATGAAGTGATCTTCTCTTCCTCCCGAAAATGCATAAACATCAACTATATAAGCTTCAAGATTCTTTGAAATATACTCGAATGCAAGATAAGCATCTGTGAAATCCTTATGTTTGTTAAATTTAACGATTTTAATATCTTTTCTTTCAAAATAATCGAGTGTTTCTCCACTTATTGAATCCATATCCCCTATAACAACATCAGGAATAACATCAATGTTTTTCAAATATTCTCCCCCTCTATCACAAGCAATAATCAAATCGGATTTTTCAATTTCTTTTTTATAAACGGGAAGAGAACTATCCTCCCCACCTAGAACAAGGGAAACTCTATTCATAAAACCTAACCTCTTATGTATTGCTTTTCAAAAAGTAAGGATACATCAAATCCCAATGCAGCAACAAACCCTATAATAAAAAGGTAAAATACCTCTGTTTTTAAATTCGACAATATTAAATCCGGAGATATCTTCACTATTAAATATATTAATCCTCCTTTGATAGCAACAATAAAGATCACAATAAATGCAAATACAAAATATTTTAATGCCTTAATTTTCCATTTTCGGGTTTGTTTCTCGATATATTTTAAATATGCATAGATAGAGCCAATAAGCAATATGGAGTATGCGCTGCCAATTGGGTCAAATTTGTAAACCACAATATTCATCAATAGAATAATGAAGCTTGTTATAACAGGTACAGGTTCTTTGAATGTTTCAACAACTGCGAATATTATGGCTATCGTTCCACCTGTCAATACGAACTGGAACTGTAATAATTGCGGATTAAATATATCGCTTCGACATAACGATAATCCTACGAGAAGAACCAACAGATAAGGGAATAAAAGAAAAAGAATAAATTTCTTTATTTTCATATCGATATAATAATACCAAATCAAAATTTATGCAAGATTTTTTTAAAAATACTGACTTTCCCGTCTACATCTTGCTCTGATAGAAGATCACTCCGAATAAGACACAATTTTATCCGGTTATAAACTTCCCGTTTTTAATACACCTATATCCACACTTCCCTTTGTAAAAAAACAGATTTGACATTTAGTTCATTTTTTCTTATAATCCAGAAAAAATAAGGAGTTGCGTATGAAAGAATTACTATCAGGAAACGAAGCAATTGCCCGCGGGGCGTATGAAGCGGGATTGCATGTTGCTACGGCTTATCCCGGTACACCAAGTACCGAAATTTTAGAGAATATATCTAAATATAAGGAAATCTACTGTGAGTGGTCTACAAACGAGAAAGTCGCTCTTGAAGTGGCAGGCGGTGCAAGTTTTGCGGGAGCGAGAGTTCTAACTGCAATGAAACATGTCGGATTAAATGTAGCTGCAGATCCGCTTTTTTCTCTTAGTTATATCGGTGCTACCGGCGGTTTTGTAATTGTAAGTGCCGATGATCCGGGAATGCACAGCTCGCAAAACGAACAGGATAACAGACAATATGGCAGATCAGCAAAAATTCCCGTTTTGGAGCCTTCCGACAGTCAGGAGGCAAAGGATTTCGTAGGTATTGCTCTCGATATAAGTGAAAAATATGATACACCTGTTTTACTCAGAATAACTACCCGTTTAGCCCATTCCAAATCGCGAGTTAAGTTAAAAGATAGAGTTGAAGTTCCACTAAAAGAATATGTCAAAGATTTTAAAAAACGCGTTATATTACCTGCTAATGCACGTGTCAGACATGTGGATGTAGAAAAACGGTTAAGGGATTTGAAGGAATTTTCCGAACATTTTGAATTCAATAGAATTGAAGAAGGAACGGGAGATTTTGCTCTGATAGCGAGCGGTGTATCTTATCAATATGCAAAAGAATCATTCCCGGATGCTCCTATTCTGAAAATTAGTATGTCATATCCCCTTCCCGAAAACATGATAAGAGAATTTACATCAAAGTACAAAAAAATATATGTTGTGGAAGAGAACGATCCGTTTATAGAAAATCAAATTAAAGCAATGGGAATAGATAACATACACGGAAAGGATACTATCCCTCAGATCGGCGAATTAAACCAATACATAGTGAAAAAATCGATTCTTAACGAAGAGAATGATGAGCATTTCAGTGTGGATACAAATATACCGCCAAGGCCACCTGCACTTTGTCCCGGATGCCCCCATACGAGTATCTTCCACACATTGCATAAGTACAAGTATATTGTTACGGGAGATATTGGTTGCTACACACTCGGTGCTTTACCACCTCTTAACGCAATGGATACATGCGTGGATATGGGAGCAAGTATAACAAACGGTTTCGGAATGGAAATTGCACTTTCTAAACAAAATGACGAGAGGAAAGTCGTTTCCGTCATAGGTGATTCAACTTTCTTTCATTCGGGAATTACGGGACTTATCGATATGATCTACAACAACGCAAAAGGAACCGTAATAATACTCGATAACAGAATAACGGCTATGACGGGACATCAAGATAATCCTGGAACGGGAAAAACCCTTATGGGAGATGATGCCCCCATCATCGACATTGAGGCTCTTGTAAAATCCATGGGGATAAAGCATGTATACAAAATAGACAACTACAATCTCAAAGAAACGGAAGAAGTTATTAAAAGAGAAGTAGAACGAGATGAACTATCTGTCATCATTGCTACAAGACCTTGTGCTCTTCTTAAAAGCAACCCGAAAATTGCTACATACGAAGTAGCCCCTGATAAATGTATAGGATGTAAACTTTGTATAGGACTCGGATGCCCTGCAATATCATTCGTTGACAATAAATCGATTATTGAACCCACACTATGCTTCGGATGTTCCGTTTGTGCTCAAGTATGTCCTACAAATGCAATAACCATAAAAGGAGAATAATATGGCAGTAAAGAGTATTTTGCTATGCGGAGTCGGTGGACAGGGGATATTACTTGCCAGTGATATAATTTCTGATGTTCTCATGGTAAACAATTTCGATGTTAAGAAAAGTGAGGTTCACGGTATGAGTCAAAGGGGTGGCGCCGTTGTTAGTACCGTGAGATTCGGAGACAAAGTATACTCACCGATAACCGGTATTGGCGATGTGGATTACATTCTCGCCTTTGAACGCCTCGAAGCACTTAGAAACCTGGATAAACTCAAGAAAGATGGTATAATTCTTGTGAATGATTACAGAATTAACCCTTTACCTGTTGCAACCGCTGTGATGGAATATCCCGACAATATATTGGAAACAATAAAAAAAACCGTTCCCAATGTAGTGACAATTAACGCATTTGATATGGCAAAAGGATTAGGGAATATTAAGGTAATGAATACAATCATGATAGGACGTCTTGCCAAAACTATTGATTTACCGAAAGAAATATGGCTTCAAGTAATTAAAAGAAGGGTCCCTGCCAAAGCAATAGATATCAATATTAAAGCATTCGAAAAAGCTTATAATTTATAATTTCTCACAGTTACCCCGGAGGAACAAACTTCTCCGGGGTTTATATTGAAAATAAAAAATTGCAATCTCAATGATAATTCTCTGCAATGGCTTTTAACAGGCATTAAATTGTTCGACATTATATTTCATAAATGTAATTTACCAAACTTGTTTATACATCTATTTTGCTCAACGCTTAATTAAATAGCCTTTTCAATACATTCCTTAAAACCTCTTCATACCGTACGTTTTGTCGGTTGATACTTTGCAAAAATACACACGAATGCTAAAAGTTCACATTTTTTAATCATCATTACATTGCATATGATATTTAACGCTTTAATTACATATCTTAAATTCCCCAATTCCTCATTGACTTTTGGAAATCTTAATTCTATAATAATTTAATCATACTTTAAGGAGGATGAAGATGAAAATTAAAGGAATTTTTATAGTATTATTCCTGTTTTTATCAATTGACACATACGGCAGTTTGATAAAAAACGACTTCAGAGTCAATGACGATTCTTTAAATGGAAAATTTTATTTTACAACTATTGAAATGTTCGAAAATGGCAGTTTTTGTGCATTATGGACCGATCAAAGAAACGGAGTATCTAATATATACGCTCAGATGTTTGATTCCTCCGGTTTACCATCGGGACAAAATTTTAAAGTGACAACATTCAATGCAATTACAAATGAGTTTCTACACTCTACATATGTTTTTAACGATACACTAATTGATGTGCAAAGAGGCAGAAGTGCACAGATGTTAGATCCTGATGGTAACCGAATCGATACAACATTTTATTTGCAGAATTCATTTCCCTCAAACTATAATTTAGTTGTAAAAAACCGTGAAATATACGTCACCTGGTCAAAAATTGTCAGCGGAAACGGTTATGATGTTTTCCTCCAAAAGTATAATTTCCAGGGAGATTCCATTTCTTCAACGGTTAAAATCAATGATGATGTAACGAACGCCAATCAAACACACCCTGAAATTGCAATCGGCAACTCGGGAGAGCTCCTTATTGTATGGGAAGATTACAGAAACGGCAATTACGACATATACGCTCAACTGCTAGATTCTCTTCTATCCCCTATCGGTAACAATTTCATCGTTTGTGATAGTCTTGATGCAATGCAAATGGCTCCTGCATGTGTAATGGATACAGCGGGTAATTTTGTTATTTTCTGGCAAGATAACAGAAGCGGTAACGGAGATATTTACGGACAACGTTTTGCATATGATGGGAGTAAAATAGGAACAAATTTCATAGTAAACGAGAACGGAAACAGTTCTTATCAAAGTTATCCGAGATGTGCAATGGATAAAAATAGAAACATCTTTGTATCGTGGCAAGATGGCAGGAACACATATTACGATATATATTATCAGAAATATGACAGTACCTGTAATGCAGTGGGAGGAAATGTAAAAGTTAGCGAGTCCATTACGAGCAGTTCTTTGATAAATAGTGATATCGCATGCAACGAAAACCAGATCGTGTTTGCCTGGCAAGACAACGGAGATTCAACATATATTTACTGCAGGTTGTTCGACAATATGGGAACTCCTCTTACATCAACAATTATGATTAATGACACAAGAGGTATATTTAACCAAAATTATCCGAAACTCGCTATGAATAACCAAAACAGAGCTATTATTATATGGCAGGATGACAGAATTTACAATGGAATATAC
>Ga0164318_10000949_pt1 | contig 24356 bp, 27 predicted proteins | sample GuaBasSedimGuay9_FD_113734 | JGI IMG/M metagenome (GOLD analysis project Ga0164318, IMG submission 113734) | Subseafloor sediment microbial communities from Guaymas Basin, Gulf of California, Mexico - Guay9, Core 4571-4, 0-3 cm | ecosystem: Environmental > Aquatic > Marine > Hydrothermal vents...
CCCTCTATTATCCCCTAATCCAAAACCTCCCGCGCATTGGGTCCATCCTTGGGCGGGCCAATGATGTTCTCTTCTGCCATGCGCTCAATGAGACGAGCGGCACGGGTATATCCTATCCGCAGGGCACGTTGCAACATAGAAATTGAAGCACGATTCTCTTTCTGTACCAGCGCAATGGCTTCTTCCCAAAGAGGGTCACGGTTTTGCTCAGATTCCATTTCTTCCCATATTTCCATTTGCTTGAGGGGGATACTTGGCCTGGGAGCATCAGGTTCGCTGTCAATAGCGGTTTTTGTTTTGGGTTTGCGGAGTTGGGCGGCCAAGGAACGCCAGTAGCGTACCAAACGGTCTATCTCTCCATCGGAAACGAAAACGCCCTGAAGCCGAACCGGTGCGGGCGCATCTGGGGCTTGGAAAAGCATATCGCCACGCCCAAGCAAAGTTTCCGCGCCGGGGTGATCGAGGATCACGCGGCTATCCACGCCAGAAGCGGTAGCAAAGGCAATCCGAGCCGGGAAATTGGCCTTAATTAGCCCGGTCACCACATCCGTAGAAGGGCGTTGAGTGGAAATGATGAGGTGAATACCAGTAGCCCGCGATAGTTGAGCAAGGCGGGTAATGGCTCGCTCGGTTTCGGTGGGAGCTAACATCATCATGTCGGCCAGCTCATCAATAATTACCACTAAATAGGGTAGTTTCGTTTCTTCTCGCTGCTCCATTTTTTGATTGTAGTCAATAATGTGTCTGGCTCCAACCTGAGAAAATTTGTGATAACGCTGATCCATTTCTCTGCCCACCCATTGCAAGACGCCGACAACGCGCTCTAGGTCAACTACAACAGGAGCCAAAAGGTGTGGGATGCCTTCGTAGCCTGAAAGTTCCACTCGCTTGGGGTCAACCATTATCAGGCGTAATTCGTCCGGCGTGTTATGTAGCAGCAAACAGCTTATTAGGCCATTGATGCAAACGCTTTTGCCTGATCCTGTAGTTCCGGCAACTAGCAAATGGGGCATGGCTGTCAGGTCGGCGGTCACTGCGTTCCCAGAGACATCCCGCCCCAAAGCAAATTTGAGGGGGCTGGGGAATTCTTTGTAGCTTGGACTCTGGATAGCGTCCCGCAGAGCTACCAAGGAAACTTGGTCGTTAGGTACTTCAATTCCAATGTACCCTTTGCCGGGAACAGGGGCTTCCATGCGGATGCGTTTGGCGGCCAAGGCTAAGGCTAGGTCATCTGAAAGGCTGGTGATTTTGCTAACCCGCACGCGGCGTTTTCGACCACGAACCTCTACAAAGTCTGGTTCTACGCCAAATTGGGTGATAGTTGGGCCACGGTTGGTTTCTACAATATGGGCAGGGGCATCAAAAGAAGCTAAAGTTTCTTCTATGATCCGCGCTCGATGACGATCGTATTCTTCGTCTGGTTCTATTTCTTGTCCTATGTTGAGAATATCGGGGATGTGCGGCAAAACCCACGCAAGGGAGGTGGGTTTCTCTGGAATTGCGCGAAATGTTTGTTGAGGGTGTGAAATGCCAGGGTGCTGGCTCGTTTGTAGGGCTGGGGAATGGGACACGCTTGGAGAAGGCTTTCTACGCTGGGATGCCAGTTTTATCCACAGGTTTTGGATTTTTTCGCCCAAGGGTGGTACCCACCCAAAAAGCTCTAAAACGGCCCGATCCAGGGTAAAAGAAATTCCTAATAAAAGCCAAGCCAAAAAAGCTATAATTGTTCCCCCTTTTCCAAAAATGGCTTGCAACGGCCACAAAAGCAGCGCGCCTATGTATCCTCCTCCAGAGCCGTTTTGAGCAGTCGCTAGGGCGTTGGAAAAATCTGCTGGGGAGGTAAAAAAGTGGAGAATAGTCAGCAATAATGTGTAAAGGGAAACCACTCCGAAGGCACGCTCAGCCGATAAACGTGGAATCTTTTCAAAGCTGCGAATGAGTAGCCAGAGACCAAAAACTATTAGGCCTATTGGAAAAAAGTAGAACGTCCATCCCATCACTTTTTGAAGGAATGAAACCCAGAAACCCATTATGCTGCCATTTTTGACCGAGAATAATCCCAGGATGGTGATTATGCCCAAAAGGGTCATCACCAAACCTATTACGTCAAGTTTGCGGTCTAGTTTGGAATGTTCATTGTTTTCTTTTTTTTTGGACATAGCAATTGGGAAGTTTTCGGAGTTTCAAAAGAACTATTTGTGACTGAGTGATGTTTGTAAAATTTTAGGAAGTCTCCCGTTTTTTGAAGAGAAACCGAAGTAGATGTTTAAGGATTTTTTCATCAGGCCTAAACGCATTATAGCACAAATGGTCTAACAATTAGAGAAAAAAACCGAAAAATAGCCATGCCTTCGCAATGTGCGGTAAAATGAAGGTAAGTGTTAAAAATGTTATTCTTTCCGCAGAGGCGCGCTCGGCGCGTCTACCAAAAGCGAAACATCTGAACACTTACAATAATTCTGGAATTTTTAGTAAAAAAGGAAAAGGCCTTGTTTGAAATTATATTTCTAGGAACATCAGCGTCAGCTCCTTCTGTACATCGCGGGCTTTCCTCGCAGATGGTAATACATTCCGAGCACCGCTTTTTAATTGATGCCGGCGAGGGAACCCAGCGCCAAATACTCAAATCTGGATTGGGCTTTAAACGTCTTGAACACATCTTAGTTACGCATGGCCATTTAGATCACATCCTAGGATTGGGCGGATTGATATCTACTTTTGTGCGCTGGGAAGTTATGCCGAAAATAGAGATAGTGGGAGGAGAGGAAGCCCTGAGCCGGATAAATGATCTAATTTTTGGCGTGGTGCTGCGGGGCGAGTACCCAGACGTAGAAATCACCTTACGTCCTATTGAATCGGGGATAATTTACGAAGAGACAATGTTCACTATCACAGCTTTCCCTGTATATCATCGCGCCCCGGGATGTTTCGGTTATACGTTTGAGGAAAAACCACGCCGGCCTTTCTTGCCCGAACGTGCGGCTGCGCTAGATATTCCTCCCGGTCCCTGGCGAAGAGACTTGGTGCTGGGGCAATGCGTGACACTGCCCGATGGGCGCGAGATCACTCCCGAGCAAGTGCTAGGCCCATCACAGCCGGGCACAAAGATGGTACACGTTGGCGATACCGGGCGCACCGACAATCTAGTAGAAGTTGTTCGGGGAGCGGATGTATTGGTCATTGAAGCCACGTATCTTGAACCAGAGATTGAAATGGCAGAGCGATTTGGACATCTTACGGCGCGTCAAGCCGCAGAATTAGCAGTGGAAGCAGAGGTAGACCAATTGCTTCTCACCCACGTTTCCCGCCGTTACTGGGAAAAGGATATAAAAGCTGAAGCACGCGCCATTTTCCCGCACACAGACGTGGTCCGCGATTTTGACCATTACCACATTCAACAAGGAAAATGTGTGCGAGTAGCAAAATAAGATAATGAAAACTTCTCAATCCCTTTCCTTTGCATATTTGGAAGGGCTTAGACGATGAAATATCAACCAAATTTGCTATAATATAATATGAATAGATGTTTTTGTTTTAAGAGGAATTTGTTATGAGAAAGCGGAAGACATATTCACAGCGTGGACAAAGTTTTGTGGAATTAGCCCTCTTGTTGCCCGTTCTCCTTATCATTATTTCGGGGATGGTTGAGCTTGGTTTTTTCCTATCCCAGTATTTAGCCCTCCAAGACGCTGTTCGCAACTCAGCTCGATTCACCAGCGACAGTTTATATTACATATCAGATAATGACCACACTTGCAGCACAACATTAGACTTCTATCGCCAAGCGGCGTGTCTTGTCAATCAAGAATTAAGGATGGATCACCCCCTTATTGTAATGTCAGACAATGGCACCCCCAACGATACTAGCGACGATATTGTAGACCCCACTCGAGGGGACGACATCATTGTTTCCGTATTCACAATTACGGGAGGCTCCCATCCTACAGTGACAGCCCGCTTTCCAACCAGTGCGGGCGAAAGTGGTTGGTCATACGCCGAGGATATACCCGGTTACGGAATGAGAAACTTGAATTCTAGTTTCAGCAGCGCAGATATTGAAAGCAAATTGAACGTCGCTGCTCCCAGTACTGGTTTCGTATTAGTAGAACTCTATTACCATTACGACCATTTTCTAAAATTACCGTGGATATTAGCTTTTATTCCTGACCCAATTTTACTTAAGTCTTATTCTCTAATGCCTAATGTCTCAGCCGAACCTACCACTACCCCGATTCCATGAAGTCGGCCCAGAGTAACAAGCACTTCCAAATTAGAATCACTCTAGGAGAAATCCTTAGCAATGAAATCTACTACTTACTCTAACAATCACTCTCATGTTAAACGCGAAAGCGGTCAATCTATGATTCTGATCGCCTTTATATTCATTGCCCTACTAGGCTTCGTAGGGTTGACCGTAGATGTAGGCCGCCTATTTATGTTTCGCGGCATGCTGCGAAATGCGACCGATGCGGCCTCTTTATCCGCTGCCGCCCAATACCGTGAAGGGCGGTCACATTCAGAAATAGAAGCCTCGGCAAAAGAGATAATGGAACTCAACGGTATCTCGCCTACTGATGTCACTGTCGACACATGTGATACTATCCCCGGTGATATTGCCCTTTGCACAATCCCGCCTCGGAAATTGGTACGCGTAACCGGAACATTCGACATGCCCATGACCTTTTTACAATTAGTGGGAGTTCCAACATACACCATTGCCGCAGATTCTATTGGAGAAACAGCTTCAATGGATGTGGTCTTGGTCATTGACGTTTCTACATCTATGACTTCTGATGGAACGGGCAACGACAGAGATCCTAGCCAATGCAATCCTGCCGATAATTGCCATCCTTTTAAAGAAGTAAAAGAAGCAGCCAGAATATTTGCTGAGCGTATTTTAGACATAAGCGCGAATGGCGGCGATCCTAGCAAAGAGCAAGACAGGCTGGCCATTGTTACCTTTTCTAATGGCTGGGAAGCTGGAGCTACAAAAGTTGAGCCGCCAGGATGGATGACCGATTATAATGTGGCCAACTCTCTAATTTCAAACCTCGATGTTTATGAACCAGTTCATTGTGACTCCGCGCCAGCACTTGGTACCTGTAGGAAATATGTCGCAGGAGATTATGTAGGGTTAGATTGTCCAGCCGCTTACGCACCTGGAGGCAATCCTTCAACATGCACAACAACTAATATTGGTGGAGGATTAAAATTGGGCGGGAATATGTTTGCTCTGAACACTCGCCCCGCTTCGCTTTGGGTAGTTGTTCTCCTAACAGACGGAGCAGCAAACGCATCAGACGAACCTGTCCCTGATGCCGATCCCAATGTTTATGGTTATTGCCCCAACTCCACTTGGGCAGGAGCGCCTTATTGCCGAGATATTCTCTCAAGCACTTACCATGCAGGTGGTCCCGATTATGACGCGGATGATTTCGCACGTGATATGGCTGACTTTGTAGGATGCTATCCCACCAGCCCGTATGCTGGTTGTAGCAGTGCCGGTCAAGGTGCAGTAATATTTACTATCGGATTAGGTAGTCAAGTATTAGACACCTATGCTCCAGGAGATGTAGCCCATGGCGTAAGTTTGTTGCGCTATATTGCCAACGTAGGTTATGATGGAAATCCAGCTTCTGCCAATGACCCTTGCGCTGCATTTTATAATGATGGTGATAATGACGGTGATGGAACCCACAATTGGGAAGAGTGGTGTGGAAATTATTATTTTTCACCGACTGGCAATCAACTAAATAAAGTTTTTGAAGACATTGCTTCACGTATCTTTACTCGTATTTCTCACTAGAGGTATCGCTATGAAACACACCAAATCTCATCTAAATAAAAATAGTCGCTGTTTCAAAGCCCAAGGCTTAACAGAATTTGCTCTAGTATTACCTATACTGTTATTATTAGTATTAGGCATCATTGAATTTGGAAGAATTTTCCAAGCCTGGCTTGTTATTACTAACGCTGCCCGTGACGGAGTACGTTACGCGGTAACCGGCGAATACGATAACAATTATTGCACCGATTTAGACGGTGACGGAACCCTCTGTGATGGAACTAGTAAACAAGATGAAGAAGATATAGCTCGGTTACAATCCATTCACGACCTAGTAAACGCAAGAGCATCATCTATATCTCGTGACTTTGGTGCTAGCAAAGGTGCATTGGGCTATTTTCACGTCAATGTATGCAGCACCAATACCGGTTACACATACAACCCGCCCCCAGCAGACGAATGCCTCGGGCCAGACGGCACCCCTCACGAACATCCCGGAGACCCATCTGAGGGACCAGTACGTGTGTTGGTGGCTGTCTCCTTTCAACACCCCCTCATCACGCCTTTTATGAATCGCATTGCTCCTTCCCTACCCTTGCACGCCGAACGCACGGGCATCGTAGAGCAGTTCCGGGTAGCGCGCGTTTTGGGACTACCTCCCGTCATTCAGGTTCCCACCGCTACGGCTTCACCCTCGCTAAGTCCAACGCCTTCAAAGACACCAACTTCCACTCCCTCGCCAACGCCGGTGGATTGCACTCCGTATAGTCTAAGCGGAGCAACAATCCTTAGAGAAGGGGGAGATAACTATAGCGTGTACGTTAACAACGCTGCCGCTGAAAACGTAGGCATTACTTACGTTGGTTTAGATTGGGACAACGCCTGGTATTGGGGGCACGGGTTAGGGGTTGACAATATCAGAGTAAATAATTTCCAATGGAACTCATCTACGTTTTATGGCGGAGATGATTACAGTTCTCCTACTAACGTGGCCGCTTCTTATAACCTAAGTGCTGGCAATTCAGTGCTTTTCGATGTGGATTGGAGTGGTAGTTACGGCACTAATGTCTTTCAAAACTGGGGAATGGGGCCAGAACACTTTGGCGTCGTTTTCCAACTTGACAACGGTTGCGAATTAAGATTAGACTCTGTCCCATTGCCTACCCCCACCCCCGATTGCAGCCTGTATACATTGAGTGATTTCACATTCCCAAACACATATGGCATAGTTAATTTAACTGTTACCAATGGAGATACCATGGGAACCTATGTTACAGGGTTTGAGTTTGATTGGGAATACGCGGAAGAGTATGATGCAATAGTAGACCCAGACGATGAATTAGCCCTTGACTACATCCGCTGGGATGGAGCCACCATGTGGGGAGGGGCAAACGGCTCTGTTTACGATTACAACTCAACCACCAATTCCGCTTCCGATCACCCTAGTACTTTCCCTGGCTCTTATATCGCCCCAGGTCCAGACCTTGCCGCAGGCGATTCCCAAGTTTTCCAAGCCGATTTCGATTGGGAATCGGTCATCTTCGAAACCGATACGTTATCCAGCGACTTTGGGATTACCATTAACCTTGCAAATGGATGTACACTCCAGCGTCCTGCTAACCCGCAACCCTTGCCTACACCAGATTGCTCCCAATATTCCATTGGCAATATCACATACTATAATAACTGGAATCAAATCAGCGTAGATGTTACTAATAACGACGCCATCCCCGCTAACGTAACCAGTGTTGATTTAGATTGGGATTACGCCGATGCCTATAGCGAAGCTATTGGAATTTCCACGTTACGTACAGACTGGTTCAGGTGGGATAGTACCGTTATTTGGAACGGGAACGATTACGCATCCCACACAAACACACTGGTAGACTCTCCCGCATCGTGGAATCAACCTAGTGAACTTGACTCTGGTGGAGACACTGATACTCTCCGAGTAGATTTCGACTGGAGCGGGGAATCAGAATGGGGACTGCGAGATTTGATGGGCATACAACCCGAAGACTTCGGCGTGAGCATCTACTTTGATACTGGTTGCGTCCTTTCAGTACCTTCTCAGGGTCGTATAGTTGCCACCCCCACCCCCGATTGCAGCCTAATATATCCCTACAATGAGCAAATAACAGATGACAATTTCCGCTTCTATGTTCAAAATGATAACCCTAATGCTGCTTACCTAATTGATTCGCGGTTTGATTGGCCAAGTGATGGAAGCGGTCACCCCTGTGTAGATTGGTTCCTATTCAATGGCAATTACTATTGGAACCCTGGAACATGCTACAACTCATCTCCTATTAACGCGGCTCCCGCAGCCCCTGGAGTTATCTTAGATGGAATGAGCCATGGCCTTTGGGATACAGACTTTGATAATGGAGCTCTCCTTTATGGACACTATCAAACAGAATTAACCTTTGAATATCCAGGCTGGGGCATTTGTACTGTAATTGGTAATTACGACTTAGTTCCAACGCAAACAGCAACAACTACACAAACACCCACAAATACACTAACCCCCACCCTTACCCCAACACCTTCCGATACCCCCACCCCTTCAAACACCCCAACGCCTTCACCAACCCCCGATTGTGACGACATTTCGGCTTCTGTGAGCATCTCTGGCGATGACATCGTTATGAATGTCACCAATCACAATCCCGTTCCAATCAACTTAACCAATTCTTCACTCTATTGGACTAAATATTGGGACGGCATGTATGTAGATTGGTTCCAATTCTTAGGCAACCAATATTACAATGGCAATGACAGCACTCCCAATACAACAAACAAAGCTCCTGGATCTCCTATTGCCCTGGGAAGTGGAGCCAGCGGCCAATGGGTCACAGACTTTGACGGTCAAAGTGGTTCATTATACGGCGTATTCACAGTAACATTGGTTTTTGACGGTAGATGCACAGTGTCAGACACCGTTACTAGATCAACACCAATACCAACGGACACACCAACACCCTCTGATACACCAACCGACACCCCCATCCCCTCAGATACACCTATCCCGTCCGACACACCCATCCCCTCCGATACCCCCACGCCTGACGCTGACACACCCACGCCCACTGATATCCCCTGCTTCGACTGTTAGACCTATAACTATCCCCTGCATGAACGAACTTACCTCGGTAAAGGGTAAAAAACTTTACCGAGGTATTTTTTTTTATGGCAGCACTTACACAATCACTCCCTTAACCCCAGACCTTTTGCCCCTACTTAAGGCAAAATTTAGGATAATTTTGCTCGCCCACTCCCCTAAAACTGGAGCTAATTGATCCACAACCCCTTTATTTCCAAAATATGCCAACATATAGAACAATCGTCTATTGACATATCGTCTATAGTGCGCTATACTCTAGTTAAATAATCCATACACCGCAATAGAGGAGAAAATTCATGCCCGGTGGAAGAAGAGGTAGCGGAGGCGGAATGCATCGCGGAGGAAGCGGAAGAAGGCAACGCCGAAGAGTGCGAGGTTTTTTAAAGCCTTGTTTACTTGCAGCCCTCTCCCAAGGTGAAGGCCACGGTTACAGCCTTTTAGACAAACTAAGTGAATTTGGCTTCAGCAACGAACGTCTTGATTCTAGCTTAGTATACCGTGCCCTACGCGATATGGCAGAAGCTGGATGGGTGACATCTCATTGGGACGATGACAGCCAAGGCCCTCGGCGGCGCGTTTATCAAATCTCACCAGAAGGCAAGGTTCATTTGGCAGAATGGATCACCGACTTACAGCACACCCGCAACGAAATAGATGATCTGCTCCAAGTCTATGAAAAAGTTCAATCAGAGAGGTAATTACTCATGATTTATATCGATAGCCAATTATGTACCGGTTGCGGCATCTGTGCAGATATTTGTCCAACTAACGCAATCGTTATGCGCGACAATAAAGCATTCATCCAACAAGACTTATGCAAAGAATGTCAAGCGTGCATAACCGAATGCCCTCAAAGGGCCATCCTGCTCATAGAACAGCTTGACGTTATCGAAAAACAACCCCTCTCCGCCGTCCCCGCCCCCAAAGCTGAAATACATACCCCCCAACCGAACAAAAAACCAGCTTCCATTTCATGGGGAGCCGCCATGGGAACCGCAATCATTGAAGTGTTGCCGCGTTTAGCATCCCTGGCCGCAGATTGGCTAGAAAACCGCCCGCGCTCAATAGCAACCACCACCCAAAACGCCAATTCAATCTCCTCACCTAGCCGTAACACGCCCCAACGAAGCACTGGGCGAGGCCAAGGACTTGGACAAGCTAGACAAGGAAAAGGGCGTGGACAAGGGCCGGGGCGCGGAAGAGGACAAGGAAAACACCGTAGACAGCGAGGAAATCATCGCTAAAGCACAAAAAATTCAATTTACTAGTTTTAGTTTAAAGGAGATAAATATGCCGTACGGAGATGGAACAGGACCCCAAGGACAAGGCCCAATGACAGGGCGTGGAGCAGGCTATTGCGCTGGAACAAATGCGCCAGGTTTTGCCACTACCCCAGGCCGCGGACGTGGCTGGGGGGCGGGATTTGGCCGAGGATTTGGACGTGGTGCTGGCTTTAGACGCGGGCGTGGAGGTTGGGGACAAGGCGGAGCTTTCCCAGCTTATCCCACCCAACCTTATGCCGCAGCACCATATACACCAGAGCAAGAAGTCAACACTCTAAAAGCTCAAGCCTCACAACTACAAAACACTCTCCAACGTATCAACGACCGACTTGAAGAGTTAGAGAAATAAATAACAAAACCCAAGGAGGTGAGTATTATGGGACAAGGAAGAGGACGCGGTCAGGGCGGAGGACGTGGCCAAGGTGGTGGACGCGGTCAAGGGCAAGGACCCGGTCGCATGGGCGGCTCAAGAGCTGCTGGCCCTAATGGAAACTGTGTTTGCCCCAACTGCGGATATAAAGCCAGTCACAAAATAGGACAACCATGTTATGATTTGAACTGCCCTAAATGCAACACACCTATGACCCGTGAATAGAATTATTTAGCAAAAAACCGTAAAGGCAAGATTTCCAAAGCCATTGAAACTTTGGAAGTCTTGCCTAAAATATTGAAAGGATATAAAGGACAAACATGAAACTTGCAATATCTTCACCTGATGGAAAATTTGACTCAAAATTCAGCGCCCGCTTTGGACGTTGTGCTTATTTTATTTTTATTGATACCGAAACCCGTGCCTGGGAAGCTAAAACCAACCCCGCTGCTAACGCCCGAGGCGGCGCAGGCCCTCAAGCAGTCCAATTCCTATCGGAAAACGGCGCAGAAGCCACCATCACCGGACGCTACGGTCCCAACGCCTTTTCCGCCATTGAAGCAGCTGGCATCCAAGCATTTGAAGCTGACAGCGGAACTCCCGAAGAACTACTCAATAAATTCCTGGCCGGCGAACTGAATCAAGTTAACACGTCTACTGGCCCCAGCTTGCATCACTAGGAGCGGATCTCTAAAATGATTATCGCAGTCGCCAGCGGGAAGGGTGGCACCGGCAAAACCACTGTTGCCACCGCCCTCGCCCAATCGCTCTCAAAAGCGAACTTTACTGTATCTTGCTTGGATTGTGACGTAGAAGCTCCCAACGCTCACATCTTCATTCAACCCGAACTAACCCAATTTGAAGACGTCAACAACCTTATCCCAGAGGTAAACGCCGAGGCGTGTACCGGTTGTGGGCGTTGCGCCGAAGTTTGCCAATTCCATGCCATTGTTGTACTGGGCGGGCAAACGCTGGTCTTCCCAGAAATGTGCCACGGCTGCGGAAGCTGCGCTATGGTCTGCCCCGAAAACGCCATTACAGAAGTGCCGCAAAAACTGGGCATCCTAGAAGGCGGAGTTTCTCCTGATGGAATCAACTTTGGGCACGGCTTGCTCAATGTCGGCGAACCAATGGCCGTTCCCGTTATCACCCAACTCAAAAAGTGGGGGAATTACATGGACGCCGACGTCGTGGTGATAGATTCCCCGCCTGGGGCGTCTTGCCCCGTGGTGGAGGCTGTCCGTGGGGCCAATTTTGTACTCCTAGTCACCGAGCCAACGCCCTTTGGGCTGCACGACCTCCGCCAAGCGTATGAACTAACCCAAGAGGTGAACATCCCCGCCGGGGTCATCATCAACCGCGATGGAATAGGCGACACAGGCGTGGAAGATTACTGCCACGAAATCGGGTTACCAATCCTAATGCGCATTCCTCTTGAACGAGAAATTGGCTATGGGATTGCCCAAGGAAAATCGTTGCTTGAAATTCACCCCAAGTATGAAGTCATCTTCCAAAAACTATATACTCAAATTGCTGCTTTAGCAGCTCAGGGGGAGGCACAATGAAACAATTAGTCATTCTCAGCGGTAAGGGCGGCACCGGTAAAACCAGCGTTGCGGCTGCCTTTGCTCACTTACTCTCATTAGATAATGCTCCTTTCCGCGCCGTTTTAGCAGACGCAGACGTGGACGCATCTAACCTAGAACTGGTACTCTCTCCTAAAGTCATCTCTCATGAAGACTTCTGGGGAGGGCAATTCGCCAAAATTAACGAGGACACCTGCACCGAGTGCGGGATTTGTGAGGAGGTCTGCCGATTTGACGCCATTTCTCCCCCCGTGCCCTCAGAAAAGGGTTACCAAGTTGATCCCATTGCCTGCGATGGTTGCGCCGCCTGTGTTTATCAGTGTCCAGTAGAAGCCATCACCATGCACAATCAAATCGCTGGGGAATGGTTTCAATCCGAAAGCCGCTATGGGCCTTTGTTCCACGCTTCTTTGGGTGCAGCTCAAGAGAACTCTGGAAAATTGGTCACACTGGTCAAACAGCAAGCGCGTCTGCTGGCTATGGACAAAGATTACGATCTCGTCCTTGTGGATGGCCCTCCCGGAATAGGGTGTCCTGTGATCTCGGCCGTATCAGGCGCCGATTTAGCTCTTATAGTAGCCGAACCCACTGCGTCTGGTGTACACGATATGCACCGCGTTTTGGAAACCACGGCCCATTTCGGCGTGCCCGCTATGGTGTGCATTAATAAAGCTGATATATACCCTAAAGGCACATCCGAGATTGAAAATTTTTGTCATCAAGAGGGTATCTCTGTAGTTGGTAAAATCCCCTTTGATACTACCGTGACCAAAGCAATGGTGCAAGGACAACCTGTCACACTCTACGCGTCAGATGCTCCCTCTAGCCAAGCATTACGTGACATTTGGGCCAAAACAGTATCAAAATTAAAGGATACGAACGATGAGTAATGAAAAAGCCGAAAAACTTAAAGATTTAATTATCGTTCGCTTAAAACTGGTCATTGACCCTGAAACTCGCGCCGATGTGATTCGAATGCGTTTGATTGAAGACCTTGAAGTAAGTAATGATGGTCGGGTAAAATATACTTTCCGTCCCTCATCGCCCGTTTGCCCAATTGCTGTGTCTTTGGCGCAGCAAATCAAGCAAGCGGTCGCGCAGGTTCCCGGTGTCACCTCTCAAGACATTAAAGTTGAAGGCTATGTAGGCGCAGCTCAACTAACAATGTTGATAAATAAATAAATAAATAATGAGGTAACTAGGCAATTAGGTGACGAGGAAAGAACCAAAAGAGGCCATTCAGACTATTTAGACTATTTAGACCAGGAGACTAAAAACATGCTTATCGCAATTTCACTAGAAACAAATAACGGCTTAGACAGCACAGTCGCCCAGCACTTTGGACGCTGCCCATATTTTGGATTTGTAACAACAGAAGACAAAAAAGTCCAATCTATAGAAGTTATAGACAATCCGTACTACGCTGGACATCAGGTAGGCCAAGTACCAGGATACATAAATAAGCAAAAAGCCGATGCCATGATTAGCGGCGGAATGGGTGGACGGGCTATTCAATTCTTCCAAGAATTTGGCCTCGGAGCCTACACAGGCGCAAGCGGCACGGTAAGCCAAACCATGGAAAAATATTTTGCAGGCGAATTAAACGAAGCTGCGCCTTGCAATGAAAGTATTGAGCACGGACACGGCGACCATGACCACGACCATCACCATTAAATAATAAATAAAAAATGATACACTTATGAACTTCGTCTTCGGCCCAGTCCTCTCACGGAGACTGGGTCAATCTTTGGGAACTGATACCATACCGCTCAAGACCTGCAAGTCGAAATGACACCTGAGTAGTTGCTTTTTTCCGTGTTAGTTACGTTGATGTACGTTTGGCATCCATGTAGCGATAGTAAAGGCAAAAACAAGATGAACTCACGTACCGATGAAATTTCAGAATCAGTGAAACGTATCTTGGAAACGATTCCCCCGGAAGTTACCCTGGTAGCCGCCGCCAAGACACGCACCTTAGAAGAAGTGGAAGCCGCTATCCAGGCGGGCGTGACTCACATAGGATATAACTACATTCAAGAAGCCCTGCCAATTATCCAAACAATTGGCGACAGGGTTACATGGCACATGATCGGCCATCTCCAACGCAATAAAGCCAAAACAGCCGTACAGCATTTTGATATGATCGAAACCGTTGACTCGTGGCGGCTTGCCGAGACTTTGGAACGTCATTGTGCCAATATTAATAAAACAGTTTCTGTATTGGTAGAGATCAATAGTGGCCGTGAGTCAAACAAAACCGGCGTACTACCGGATGATGTAGATGAACTTATCCACAAGATAAGCACGCTAGAACACCTCCACGTGAAAGGGCTAATGACCATGGGTCCGCGCTTTGGTAACCCAAAGGACAGTCGGCCATACTTTCAGGCCACACGCGCAGCGTTTGAACGTCTCAGCAGCCTAAATTTACCCCGCGTGACCATGCAGTTCCTCTCTATGGGCATGAGCAATACTTATCGCATTGCCATTGAAGAAGGCGCAAACATTGTTCGAATTGGAACCAAACTTTTTGGAAAACGGAATAATCCATAGCGAGACAACCCCATGAAATACATCTTCGGTCCAGTCCCTTCCCGGCGGCTGGGTCAATCTTTAGGAATTGACACCATCCCGCTCAAAACCTGCAACTGGAATTGCGTCTATTGCCAGTTGGGGCGTTCTATGCCGCTGATCAACGAACGGCGCGAGTACATCCCCCGCGAAGAAATTTTAGCCGAGGTAAAACAATCCCTCAACGCCCACCAGCCCGGCGAAATTGACTGGATCACCTTTGTTGGCTCAGGGGAACCGACTTTGCATAGCGGCATTGGCTGGCTTATTCGGGAGATTAAAACTATCAGCGATTTACCTATAGCCGTGATTACCAACGGCTCCCTGCTTTATCTCCCAGAAATCCAAGAAGAGCTAATGCCAGCTGACGCGGTTTTACCCTCCCTAGACGCGGGCTGCCCCGAGCGTTACCGCCGTATCAACCGCCCCCACCCTGAAATCACCTTTGAACGTCTGCTGGATGGGTTGGTATCGTTCCAGCGGCAATACCAAGGCAAGTTATGGGTTGAGGTCATGCTAATCAAAGATACCAACGACACTGAGTCCGCTTTGGAAGAGATTGCCGCAGCCCTAAAGCTTATTCAGCCCGATGAGGTTCACATTGTCTTGCCCACCCGCCCCCCCGCAGAAACCTGGGTGCAACCCTCCGGCGAAGAAGGCCTGCTGCGTGCCAGAGCCATTTTAGGCAAAGTTGCTCAAGTTATTCACCCAGCCACCGGCAGCTTTGACTTTAGCGGGAGTGAAAATTTAATTGACGCCATTATAGGCATCATCACCCGCCACCCCATGCGAGAAGATGAACTAATAAAAACCCTCAACCAGTGGGCGCCTGAAACCATTACTCAAACACTAAACGACTTAGCCAATAGCAAGCGTGCTCAAGTCATTGAACGCTACGATTGTCGTTTTTGGAGCGCGGCCCAAGCGTACTACCCCAGCGAATAACAAAATCAAGTATCTCCCAGCCCCGTCATAAAATATTTAGAAGATACACTGGAGAAAAAATGTCTGATAACAAAAATAATCAAAATATAATTGCAGCCCTCGAAAAAGTTGAACATCCTTCTATTGCCGCAACTTTAGTATATCTAGGCATGCTCAGGGATATTGAGATAGACCAAGATGGCAAAGTCTCTTTGGTTTTGGTTTTACCATTCCCCAGTATCCCCGATAACATCCGTAACTATATGGTTAACAGTCTGGCTGCCGCCGCAAATTCAGCAGGCGGAGAACTTCAAAAAGCGGGACTGGCGCTTATGACTAAAGAAGAAGTCCAAGATTTTCTAGCCAAAGAAAAAGCAAATTGGAGAGGATGATCAAGAGGAGCGCAAAAAATGTGTCAACTAACCGTTTATTTAGACGATGAAAAGATTATGAATGACGTCATGCTAGTTGAACCAACCCCCGAAGGCGTGCGCTTGGTCAAAATGTTCGAGACGCCGCGCGTGATCCCTGCCACTATTCGGCAAATTGACTTGATGAAAAATAAACTTATCTTGGAGAAGATAGAAGAAGAAGTGAAAAAATGAATGAAAAAGATAAACTTCGAGTACTACTTCCCCATTGGATTGAGCATAACCAAGAACACGCTCAAGAATTTATGGATTGGATCGAGAAAATTGGTCAGACCATGATTGATGAAGATGTTATCACGGACGTGCAAGGAGCAGCAAAGGCCATGGAAACTGTTAACGCCCAGTTACAGGCAGCCCTTGAAAAACTAGGCGGTGCCCTGGAATACAGCCACGACCATTCCCATACCCACGAACATCATCACCATGAGTACGACTAACGCCCCCCTAGAGAACGGGCCAACAATATTCAACCGCCGCAACTTCATCGCCGGCCTCTGGCACGGAGCATTCCTAGCCCTCGGCGTCTCGCTAACCCAGCCGACCACGGTTATCTCAGCTTTTGTAGCTGAACTGACAGGCTCAACCGTATGGGTGGGAGGATTGTCTACTGTGCTGACAATCGCCGGAGCTTTGCCGCAGCTTTTCGTTGCCCGCTGGATTGAACCTCGCCCGCGCAAAATGCCCTATCTGATGCTTGCAATTTACCTGCGAGTGGTCAGTTGGGGCATCCTGGCTTGGCTTATCTACGCCATTGATGGCCAGCGTCCCATGACTTTGGCTTGGATATTAGTAGGAATGCTGGTTGTTTTTTACGCGGGTGGCGGTCTGGGTAACATCCCCTACACAGACATCATCGGCAAAATCATCCCTGCCGACAAACGCGGGGCTTTTTTCGGCGGCAAGGGAGCTTTAGCCGGCCCGCTTTCGGTTGGAGCGGCTTTTGCGGCCCGTTACATCCTAGCGCATGTACCTTACCCTAACAACTACGCCTTGTTATTCGGGTTAGCTGCCATTGGGCTGGCAATCGCTTCTCTGGGATTTTGGGCCATAAAAGAGCCTATCAACGGCGCGCCAGACCAAAACATTCAGCCTTGGAGCGAATACTGGCATCAACTTTTAACTGCCAGCCGGCGGCTAAAAACACTAATTGCCGTACAATTCCTAACCGGATTCAGCTTGATGGCGCTGCCATTTTACGTGGTATTCGCCCGCGAACAATTGAACGCCCCCTCGGAGGCTGTAGGTTGGTTTCTATTAGCGCAAATATTGGGCGGCGTACTTTCTAACCTAGTTTGGGCACGTCTGGTAGACCGCTCTGGCAGCCGCAAAATGCTGTTCTTTTGCGCCGTTACCTCAACCCTGACCCCCTTATTAGCTATCACCCTCAGTTCGTTTGGTTGGATTGCCTTAATGCCAGTGTTTTTCCTAGCCGGAGCGTGCTTCGCTGGACGCAGCGTTGGTTTTCAGAGCGCGCTTCTCGAACTAGCTCCCTCTGCCGAACGTTCCACCTATGCAGGTCTCAACGCGGTGCTGAACTTACCAATAGCTTTTCTGCCTCTAGCGGCTGGTGTATTCTTGCAAACATGGTCATATACCACGCTCTTTTTGTTTGCGGCGGCATTCATTGGAGTTGGAGCAATACTGATTCGCCGTTGGGCAGCCGAATGACAGTAGTTTACACAACAAGGAGTAAAAAATGACTACCAAAATTGGCATCATCATCTGTGACCGCTACCGGCGTTGCGCGGGCGGCAAATGCTTTCGATCGCTAAAAAATCGCGAAGGCGCGTTCAGCATCTATGCCGACCAAGAAGTAGAGCTGGTAGGCTATACAACCTGTGAAGGCTGTCCCGGCGGCAACATCGAATACGCCGGCGATGAAATGGTCAAAAACGGCGCCCAGGTCATCCACCTGGCGACCGGCCTCGTGGTTGGCTATCCGCCCTGCCCCTATATTGACACCTTCAAAGAATTCCTTGAAGCCCGTTACGATGTCAAAGTAGTCGTAGGCACGCACCCCATCCCAGAGAAATACCTCACCATGCACACCCGCTTGGGCACTTGGGACGATCCGGCCTGGGATGCGCTGACCGCGCCCACTATGTCAGATGAAGCGACTCGGCTAGCATATAACTGATGAAAAAAACTTTAGGGATTGACACCAAAGCAGGCATTTCGGCAGATAGATTTGCCGCCGCGCTGATCGGTTTAGGCCTGCCAGAGCGTGAGATGGTGCGGGTCATCAAGTCTGCCGCTGAAGGTCTGGGCTTATTGGATGCTCACACTCATATTGAGTTTCTCCCCAATGAGCGTTTAGCGCACCGCCTGCACCTCATGCCGTTAGGGAAAGAAGAACCGCTTCCGATGGAAGATGCCTCTTTGGTTTTGGATAGTGCTTTGATTCGAGCAAATATTGCCGAACCTTACGCCGATTTCGCCCGGCGTGTACTCGCCATCCTGCGAGTTGCCACTCCCCCGCCCTCATCCCCTCCGCCCGCAAAAAGCATCTCCCTGCCCATCATCGGCACAGCTCACACGCCTTATAAACACAAAGCACCCTACCAACCCCAGCCCGAAAATGTGGGGGATGGCGCATTTTATATCCAGGTTGAGCCTCAATACGCAGCGGCTACCCAATCACTAGAAACATTTAGCCATATTTTCGTTTTGTCTTATTTAGACAGAGCATTGGAGCCAGAACTTAGCGTGCGCCCGCCCTGGAAAGATGACGACAAACGCTACGGTACCTTTGCCACCCGCTCCCCCAACCGCCCCAGTCCCATTGGCCTGACCCGCGTCCGGCTGCACCGCGTTGAGGGCGAGCGCATCTACACCAGTCCTCTTGACCTTTTTGACGGCACGCCCATTTTGGATATTAAGCCATTTATTCAAACCCTGGACAGCGTGACCGGTGAAGAAGACGCCGGTAACGATGGCTGGCTAGAGGGCAGCGACCACCTTGAACTGCACCGCCTGGGGATTCCTCACACCCATCCGGGCGGCGCGGGAAGCCTATCCCAACCCCAAACCCTGATCGCGGTACTGACAGGAATCGCTTGGGGGTTGCAACACCTAAAAGTGGAGCTTTCATCCACAATTTGCACATCCCCCGTAAACACCGGCCCTGAATACGCCCTAGAACTATCGGCGCAATCCGTATTAGAAAAGCACAAAATTCCCCATCGGCCTGAGACAAAATCTGGCGAACTCGTCACCCCAGACGGAGCCGCCATTTTAGCCGCGCTATCTCCAAAATTTGTTGCCGCGGACGATATGCCATCCGAGGGCAAGCGTGCTGCCTACGGATTGGGAGGGCAGGTTTTGGATGCCGTCCCCGCCTTGGGTGCTCTAAGATTGTTTTTATCTGAAGTGTAACCGAGAAAATAAACCATGATTTTTTTCTGGATTTTGATTGCCCTCATATTGCTTATAACTGCTCTCGACCAATTTATTGAGCGCATGTACCGCTACGAGATTAAGAAACATTCCATCACGCCTGAAACACACGGAATTGCCTTTGATGAGATTCATATTCCAGGCGTAAAAGACTCGCGACTTTACGGTTGGTGGATACCAGCCTCCCCTGACGCGCCGACGCTGATTTTAGTTCACGGTTGGGGACGCAATCTGTCCCGCATGATGCCTTATATTAGGGCATTGCATCCGCTGGGCTATAACTTGCTGACCTTTGACGCCCGCAACCATGGCAATAGTTCGTCTGAAAAACATCCCACGGTGGGGACTTTTTCAGAGGATGTCCTGGCCGTGGTGGATTTTATCGCCCAATCGGATTTGGCGTCTTCCCCCAGCATCGGCGTGGTTGGCCTCTCTATTGGCGGCGGAGCGGCCCTAAATGCCGCGGGCTGGGACACCCGCATCCAAAGCGTTATCACGGTGGGCGCATTATCCCATCCCAAAGAAGTGATGAAACTAGAATTTCAGAAAAGGAATACCCCAAGCTTCATTCCCCAGCTCCTTTTCGGTTATATGCGGCTGCGCTTTGGGATGAATTTTGACAAAATAGCCCCTATTAACAACATCCCGAATGCCAACGCGCAAATTCTCTTGATCCATGGCGATAAAGATGAGACCATCCCGCTCGCTCAGGGGCAGGCACTCGCTAAGGCTGGCAATCCCGCGCGAACCCGCTTATGGGTTGTCCCCGGCAAGGGACATAGCAACTGCAATACCCATCCCCAATTTTGGGATGAAGTGAGCAGATTCCTAGAAGAGACACTGCCCATTTCCTGAACTTATTTCACACTGGAGTAAAAAATGACCCAAACATACGACGACAGATCTGTTTCAAAAGTAGAAGTAAGCGGCGCCGAAGCTCGGCACTACGACTTTTTCATGAACACCATCACCGTTGGTACCTATCCATTTTTCATCCGCAAAGCCATTCGAGAAATGGAAATTCAACCCGGCCATGAAATTTTAGTCCTGGGATGTGGCACAGGGCGCAACTTGGCTCTCATGGACAAGCACCTCAACGGGGAGGGGCGCATTGTCGGCCTGGACATTGGGCCAGAAATGCTAGCACAATCTCAACGCCGGTTCGCTGATGTTCCTCACGTCACTATCAAAGATCAGCGCATTGACGAGCCACTGCCCTACGAAAATGAATTCGATAAAGTCTTCATTTCCTTTGTGCTGCATGGATTCATTCAAGAAGACCGCGAGAAAATTATCGCCAACGCCCAGCGTGCCCTGCGTCCCGGCGGCGAGTTCATCATTCTGGACTATAACGAATTCGACCTGGAACACGCTTCCCTGCTGGTGCGTTTTGCTTTCAAAATGGAATGTCCTCTGGCGACCGATTTCATAGGGCGGGACTTACAAGCTATCCTGCGGGAACAAGGTTTTGACGAATTCCGCGTTCATCCGCACTATTTGGGTTACGTGCGGCTGCTGGCAGCACGCAAAGCCGAGTAATCTTTCTCTAAGAGACTCATTTATGTCTAAAAAATCCATGAAAATTACAAGATTTTGGAAATTCTATTTTTGGCCGGTTCTTTGGCTTTTTGTATTTATCCCTGCTTTTATATGGCCGGTATCGCTGAACGGAATCTGGATCATCGTGTCGAGAATCGTGGGAATAATGCTGCTTTTCTACGCTTTATTTCTAACCAGTACAGGCGGAAGATCACTGGCCCGCTTTGGACACCTTGAAGCGCACGAAACATTTTGGCCGGATAAATTCACCGAGTTCGGCATCTTCAAGTGCATGAGACACCCCATGCACCTCGGATTGGCGGTTTTTCCCCTGGCGATTGCTTTGACAAGCGGCCTGGTTTTGGCAATCTGCGGCGCGGGATGGGGCATTGCCGGCGCATTGTGGTTTGTCATCCAGGTTGAGGAAAAGGATACCCTTGAAAGATACGGGCAAACATACAGTGATTACATGCAAAGAGTGCCTCCTTTTTCTCTGAAACCAGCGTGCATAAAAGCGGGATTGAAAATATGGCGGTCGCGGTGAGTTTTTTAGGTTCTTCAGGAAATAGCTAAAAATCTAACATCAGAGCGTGTATCTACATCTAAAATTGTACTAGCTGCCCGACAGTTTTAATTTGGACACGGATTGACACTGATTGACACTGATTTTCACGGATTCTTTTTTGTTTTTTTCACAGAAAAATCCGCCTTAGCGCAGCGGCATCCGTGTTCATCCGTGTCCGAAAAAAGTTTTTCAGCATAAGTGTCATGTGGCTAGAAATTGTATAATTAACAAACTTGGAGCAATTATGCTAAATTCTATCGATATTTTTTCCGCCGCGGATTCAGCCGACTCCGCCAAAGCGCGTCAACAAGGCCTCGCTTTCATTGACGGCTCTATTCCCGGCTACGCCCTGCTGATGGGCGATGACATTAACCAAGCTTTACCCATTCTCGAAGCGTTGACCCAGCGGCAAATTATGGTCTTTGTAGTCGAAGAAACGCTCCAAAACGCCTTGCAAGACGCTGGGGTGGCCTTAGGCTGGGATACTCACGTTATCCCTCTCTCTATGCCCAAATCTCTGGGATGTATTGCCCGCGTGGCGCAGACCTTTGGGAATATTAACACGGAGGCGGAAACCCTAACCTACGCTCGTGAGCGATTGCTGGGATTCACCATCCTGGCGGGGAATCCCAGCCCTGAGCGGCTAGACCTGGCCCAACGCGCCCTCTCCCTGGGGTGTCCCCTCCTCACCACGGGCGAGGTGCCCCTCCTCGCAGGGGAATGGCAAATCCCACCCACGGGCAACATCCCTCCCGGCGACATCGTCCAACTGGGTATCGAAGAGCGGGGGATGAGGATTAACGTCCCCATTCCCGCTCTCCCCGTCACCTATAGTGATGATTTTGCCGGCCAGATGGTGAGAGAGGACGCCTGTGGGGCATGCCTATCTGGTGTGGAACTGGTCGTTACGGGAGAATCTCCCACAGACGAGGAAATCACCATCCTCGGACCAGACGTGGACTCCCTCACCGGGAAAGATTTTGCCCTTTTGATAGAAGTCAGCGGGCGGGAAATGAAATCTGACTTTGAACCAGTTGTAGAACGTGAAATCGAGGTCATTCTCAGCAAAATAGACGGTGTCATGCACCGTGGACAGCGCGACATGGTGACTTTGAACATCAGCCAAAAAGCCATTGACAAGGGATTGACTTTGCGGCACCTAGGCGAAATTTTACACGCCCAAATACACAATGAATTCGGGATGATTCTCAGCCGTGTTCAAGTGACCGTTATTACCGAAAAATCTGAAATCACGGCTATTCGAGAACAAGCAGAGGTCATTTACCAAAAACGCGACAGCCGCCTGAATGATTTGACAGATGAAGATGTGGATGTATTTTATACCTGCAACTCTTGCCAAACCATCGCCGAGGGGCATTTGTGCGTTATCAGCCCCGAACGTCCCGGCGTGTGTGGAGCAGTAGACTGGATGGATGCTCGCGCGGCGGTCAGCATTAACCCGCATGGACACAACAAAGAGGTCGCCAAAGAGGGACTCATAGACGCCAAACTTGGCCAATGGGAGAGCGTCAACCAAATTGTAAAAAAAGAAACCGGCGGCGCGATTACAGCTTTTAGCCTTTACAGCCTTATGCAAGACCCCGGCACAGCCTGCGGAGATTTTGAGGCTATCACAGCCATGCTCCCGGTTTCTAACGGCGTGATGGTTTTTGATATTTCTTACAAAGAAATGACACCCATTGGCATGGATTGGACTATGCTCTCCGAAATGATTGGCGCAGGTGCGCCCATGCCCGGCTTTTTAGGTCACAGTAAACGTGCCATACAGCGCGAGAAATTCATCTCTGCCGAGGGGGGCTGGCGCCGCATTGTGTGGATGAACCACTCCCTGCGGGAGGAGCTGCGCCCCGCGTTGGAAGCTTTAGCATCTGCGGCTGGTGTTTCTGGCTTTGTAGATATGATCTCCACCGAGCAAAACGCCCTCTCAGAAGATGAGGTTATGGAGTATATGAGCGAGGTCGGGCATCCGGCTTTGAGTATGAATCCAATGATGTAGCAGTTAGGGAATCAGGGACTAGTGACCAGGGAACTAGGAATCAGTCACCATTGAGTGTGAAATTCCTGATCCCTAGTCACTGATACCTAGTACCTAACCCCCGGAGAACCAACATGACCAAAACAATTTACGGCGACCGCATTGGAAAAACTGCTGAACTCAAAATTGGTTGTTCGGCTACTATATTTGACTCTTCTAGGAATAAAATACTGCTCACCCGCCGCACCGACAACAATCGTTGGTGTCTACCGGGAGGCGGCGCTGACCCAGGCGAAAGCGTCACCGAAACGTGTGTGCGTGAAGTTTGGGAAGAAACCGGCCTGCGCGTTCAGGTACGCAAGCTAACCGGGGTTTACAGCAGCCCCAACGAAATCCTGGTATACCCGGACGGAAATAGATTCCAGACCATTGCCCTAAACTTCGATGTTGAAGTCGTGGGCGGAGAATTAACGACCAGCGAAGAAACATCAGAAATTGCTTATTTTTCTGTCGAGGAACTTGATGAAGTTGATTTGATGAACCGCCACCGCATACGCATAGCTGATGCTTTAGAGAATAAAACCGCGCCTTTTATTCGATGAATGTATAGAGTTCAGACTTCCGAAGTCTCTGAGATTTCGGAAGTCTAAACTCTAAAAAAATGTAACCGTTCACTCCCCCCTAATAAAAAAGCGTTGATGTGTCACTCTGAGTGAACGTGTCCTAGCAGCATACGCTAGGCTAGTGAACGAAGAGTCTCCCTCTCGTAAGCGCAGGAGATTCTTC
>Ga0164318_10000950_pt1 | contig 24350 bp, 18 predicted proteins | sample GuaBasSedimGuay9_FD_113734 | JGI IMG/M metagenome (GOLD analysis project Ga0164318, IMG submission 113734) | Subseafloor sediment microbial communities from Guaymas Basin, Gulf of California, Mexico - Guay9, Core 4571-4, 0-3 cm | ecosystem: Environmental > Aquatic > Marine > Hydrothermal vents...
CAATTTTATTAGCCACGCCGAATCTAATCCCATCCGAATGTGATATTCTTATTGATAGTGAAACCAATAAAATTTTAGGTTTTTATGTTGATTGTATCCACTTAAATTCTAAATCAATCAAAGGTGCTCCATTATCTATATTACAATTAGGACACATGAATAATCCACATGAATTATGTATAGGTGATTTTGTAAATCAACCCTTTATAGAAAAATATTATATGGATATATTCATAGGTTTGTTTTATAGATTGAAATCATGGAACCATATTGATAGACAATATGATTTAGAAAAAGGAAACATCAAAAAAATAAGAACATCAAAATATTTAAATGGAAAATTGTATAGGGATCAAAGATTAGCATGGATTAAAAATGTATTAGAATCACGTAATCAATCGTTTAATGAAGTATTACACTATTAATCAAGATCTAATTTTATTTAATTAGAACATAATAATGGAGAGTGTATATATGTCTGATGTAGAAAGATTTAAAACAAACATATTTGATTTTATTGATAAAAGAATTAGTATATCAATAGAAAAAATATTTGAGGAAAAATTTGAAGAGTTATCTAGAAATCAAATTAAAAAAATTATGGAGGTATATGATGAAATTATAGAAAAAAAAATAGCTTATGTAATACAACAGCATTTAAATTCAATTTCTGCTTACCTGGAAGAAAATGAGGAGAATGACAAGAATGCCAAAACTGATTGATATTGATGAATTTTGTAAAGACCTACCAGAAATAACAACCCAAAAACTAATGAGAAAAAGAAAATTCAGAGAAAATGGTTTATTTTCTGAATTTATTTTTGGACCTATAAAAAATTATACATGTGATTGCGGAATTTATCACGGTGTTTCACGAGATGGTGGAGAATGTGATAAATGCGGAATGAAGATTACTAATAGTGATGAAAGAAGAAAAAGATTTGCTAAAATAGTTTTACCTGTTCCTGTAATAAATCCAATATTTTATGATTTATTTATTAGAATAAGTAAAAATAAAACTAAAATTAAAAATATGATTGATGAATTAACAACGAATAACCAATCAGTATTATATGTTGATTCTAATACTGATGAATTTGTTGTTGTTAATAAATGCGATATGCCTCCAGATGTGGAATATTATGAAGCATTAAATGCAATGCAGTTTTTATTTGAGACATATACAAAACAATCAATGGAAGACGACCCCGAATCATGGAAAATTGTTTATGATAATTTGGATAAAATTTTTATTCAAAATATAATTGTTTTGCCACCAGAATTGAGACCAGCATCGAGAGGAATAAATAAAGATAATAGAGTAGCAGATGAAATAAATAAATATTATCTTACTTTGATAAATAGAAATCTCAGTTTATCTGGAACAAAATTTGAATTAATCCAAAATAAAGTAATTTTTTATGATTATTTTTCTCAAACTCAGAAAGATGTAAATGAACTTTATGATTACATTTTAAAGAAATTAAAGAAAAAAGAGGGTTTGATAAGAGGTCATATTTTAGCAAAAAGAATTGATTTCTCTGGAAGATGTGTGATCACACCAAATATTAGAATTAAACTTCATCAGTGTGTATTACCTTATAAGATGGTTTTAGAATTGTTTAAAATTCAAATAGCTAAAAGACTAATTGAATTGGGAACGTTTAAACTTTTTCCTAAAGCTATCAAGCAAGTTGAATATTGTATAGAAACAAGAGATCCCGCCTTATTTAAATTATGTTGTAAATTAACCAAAGATGAATATTGTATCCTAAACAGACAACCAACACTACATAGATTAGGAATGATTGGATTTCAAATTTTAGTTTCAATGGAAGATGTAATTCAAATTCATCCTTTAGTATGTGAAGGTTTTAATGCTGATTTTGATGGTGATGCAATGGCAATTTACATACCAATTTCTAAAGAAGCAAAACAAGAAATAAAAGATAAGTTGTTATCAACTAAAAATTTAGTAAATCCAAGTAATGGTTCTCTATCAACAATACCTTCTCAGGATATTGTTTATGGAATTTATCTTTTATCAAAGGGATTGGTTGAAGCTGATGATTTAAATAATACTATGGAATGGGAAGGAAAAGAAATAATTAAAGGAAGAATAGTTGTTAATTATTGTTTTCCTGATGATTATCCTTTTATTAATAAGGTTATCACAAAAAAAGTATTAGTTGATATTTTAACTGATATTAGAAAAAAATATCCAGAAGAAATTGTGGCTGAAGTTTTTAATAAAGTTAAATTTGTTGGTTTTAAATATTCAACATTATATGGTGTAACAATGTCTTTATTTAATTGTGCTATTCCAAATGTTGAAAAAATAAAAGATGAAATCTATAAAGATGAAAATATTCATAATCAACTAGTTAAAATTAATAGTGATGAAATAAAAGAATATTTAAGAGAAAATTTTAAATATGCTGGTATTATTGATTCCGGTGCCCGTGGAAGTTGGGACCAAGTTAGACAAATGGTTTTCTCAAGGGGTTTCATTTCAAATTTTGATGGCCAAATTTTATCAAACCCAATAAAAAATAGTTTAATTCATGGTTTGACACCTAAAGAATTTTTTAATTCGACATATGGATGCCGAAAAGGTTTATTAGATATTGCACTCCATGCTGGTGTATCTGGATATTTATCACGAAAACTTATTTATTGTTGTGTTAATTTAACGTTGGGAACTCAAGATGATTGTGGTACAACAGATTTATTAAGAGTTGAAGTAACAAGTATTAAAAAAGCTGAAATGTTAATTGGAAAATACTTTAAAGAAAACCTGGAAGATAAAAGATTAAAAAAGTTTTCACATAAAAGTATCGAAAAATACTTAGATAAAACCATATATGTTAGAAGCCCAATATATTGTAAAAATCCAACAATTTGTAAAAAATGTTATGGAGATTTTTACAAAAATTTAAATTCTGAGTATATAGGTGTAATTGCCGCACAAAGTTTGGGGGAAGCAAACACTCAATTGGTTTTAAGAACTTTTCATACATCAGGGGTAGCCCAAATTAAAAAATCTGAAGATAATGAAACTGAAAATAATGATTTTATTCAGCAAGATATTGTTGCAGATTTAACATCCGCTTCAAATAAGTTACATAAATTTCCAAGAAATACAACAGCTGAAGTTTTAGTTGATGATTTATTTGAAATTTATAATTCGAGTAAAAAAATAAATCATGTTCATTTCGAGTGTGTTGTTTCCCAATTAATGTGGTATAAAAATAATAAATGGAGATTAATAAAAGATAGGGAAATGGTAACCCCAGAATTTTATTCAGTACAGAAAGTTCCGTCATTAGAAAGTTGGCTTTTAGGATTTGCTTTTAGTAATCCAAAAAAACATTTACTAGATGGAATTATTAATACTAATAGTTCATATAGTGGAATTATGAATAGGGTTATGATGGGTGAAAAGTTCAATATTAATTTAAAACAGGGGGAATAATGAAAATAATTAATCCAGAATTAGCTAAACTTGAACCCATAAATCTTTTTTCTATTAGACAATATGAATATGATAATATGATGGAAATAATCTCTGAAATCATCCAACCTGCATTGGATGATGGATTTGTTCTAACATGTTTTGAGAAAAAACCATCAATGTCAAATAAGGGAAATATTGATAGAAGTATCTATGAAAGATTGGCCATTAAATTTGAAAAAGATGGTTATAATATTGATTTGATTTATAAGATTCCAAAACTTATTAAAAATCAGTATTTAATGATCAATGGAAAACAAAAAATACCCTTATATCAATTATTTGATATTCCAATTGTTAATAGGAAGAATTTAATAAAGTTTTTTACCAATACTTCATCATTATCTATCATAAGAAAACCACAAAGTACGCCAAGCATTATAATGAATTTTCAAGCTAGAAGCGTTCCGTTTTCTTACGTAGTTTTAGGTTATTTTGGTTTTGAAGAAACAAAAAAAATAATTAATGAGGAATATGAAGAAACACCATTTTCAAAAGATTGGTTTGAACCTTTAGTGGATGATATAAATATAATTTTAGAAGATAAAGAAGCAACCCGTGAAGATATATTAGCTATTTTAGGTGATTCATATTCAAAATATGATCCAACTAAGAGAGTAAAAGAAGTTTTATATGCTTTAGATATTATGTTAAAAGTTGATGTTCTAAGCGCACAATTTTTTGAAACTAATTGTATGATATTAGAAATAGTAAAAGCACTAAGAAGTCCTGGTTATGATGATGAAAATTTTGAGAATAAAAGGATAAGGTGTTGGGAATATATTCTATTTGGTAAAATCATAAAAGATATATATTCTCTATGTGTTTTAAGTAAATATTACAAAAAGAAAAAATATAGTACTAATTCTAGTGCCATAATGTCTGAAGTAAATGAATCTGATATTGTTCAATTTGATTTTTCTATTAATCCAATTGAAGAATTAACTAAAATTTCTAGAACAAGTTTGATTGGCCCTGATGGTTTTAAAAAGAAAGAAGTGCCTAAACATTTGAGAGATATTAGGGATAGTATGTTTGGACGATTATGCCCGGTTGATACTCCAGATAGAGAAAATTGTGGAGTTCTTCAAAATTTATTACCCAAATCAAGATTAGATTCTAGATTTAAATTTAATAAAGATTATGAAGATAAATATATTAATTCAATTCCTGTTTCTATGGTTCCATTTTTAGAACATGATGATCAAACTAGATTACAAATGGCATCATCTCAAATGAGACAAGCTATCATGCTAAAAAACTTTCAAAAACCTATGATTCAATCTGGTTGTGAGTATTTGTATAGTAAATATACTCAATTTTGTCAAGTGGCAAAACATGATGGTACTGTATTATTATTAAATGATAATTATATGATAGTTGAATATGATGATGAAAATGATAAAGGTGATATATTTGAAATTGGAATAAGGCATATATATGTTGATAATTTGGATGAATATAAAGTTTATTTTAAACAAAATGACAAATTTAAGAAAGATGATATTTTATTTGAAAGTAAGTTTATGGAAGATGGCAGTATCCAAATTGGTAATAATTTATTAGTTGGCTTTATGAGTTATTATGGATTAAATTATGAGGATGGTATTGTTATATCTGATAGACTTGTTAAAGATGAAATATTTACATCTAAACATATTGCTGATTTGACTTTTACTATACCAATTGATAAAATTTTACTTACATTAGAGCAGGGAAAATATAAACCCCTTCCTAATATAGGTGACGTAGTTCCAGCTGGTACACCATATGCAAAATTGAAGGAATTATCAATATCTCAAACTGATAAATATTCGATTTTCGAGGATACTAAAGTTTTAACATACCCAAAAGATTTAACTATTACTAAAATTAATATCTATGTCAATGATATTAATGAATCTATTCCAGAGTTTGTAGATTGGATAACTAGAAAAGAAATAAAACAGAAAAGAAAAGCAAATATTTTAAAATCTACATTAGAAAATATTTTTGGAATCAGAGAAGCAAAAGAATATATTAAAAATAATAATCTTGATGTATTTGATGCTAATCATGGCAGCTTTAAAATGAAAACTGATTTATTTGATGGAATAATAGTTAAAATGGAAGGTACTTTTGAAAAGACAATAAAAGTTGGAGATAAGATTGGGAATAGACATGGTAATAAAGGTGTAATTACTGCTATATTACCAGAAAAAGAAATGCCTCAATTGGAAGATGGACGTCATATGGATGTATGTTTAGGTCCACTTGGTGTTCCTTCAAGAATGAATATTGGTCAGCTGTATGAAATTTATTTAACAAAGGCTCTACATCAGTTTAAAGAGAAATTAATAGAAGATTTTGATTCAGGTGTTGATAATAAAATAATAAAAAATAATATTCTTCATTTTATTAGATTGGTGGATAAAACTAAAAATAATTGGTATTTCACTAAATTTGAAGAACAAATGCCAGATATTATTACAAAAGAATTTATTAACAATCTCACATTAATTCAACCTCCGTTTGAATCAATTTCAATTGATGATGCTTTTGAGATAAAAAGATATACAGGAGTTTCTGATGTTAGTCGAATATTTGAGCCCTATTCTAAAATATATATTAATAAAGAAATAGCTGTAGGTTATATGTACATGTTTAAGATGGCTCATATATCAGAAGATAAATTAACAGCAAGATCAATTGGACCATATTCCAGAAAATTACTTCAACCCTTATCAGGAAAGAAAAATAAAGGTGGTCAGAAACTTGGAGAAATGGAACAAGCTGCACTTATAGCCCACGATGCACCAAATATTTTATATGAAAGTTTAACTGTTAAATCTGATAGTATTGACTCAAAAAATAAATACATTCAGCAAGTGTTAAAATCTAATGACATCTCACAAGATAATTTAGATATTGGTGCACCTGAATCAGTTAAATTATTACATAAATATTGTAAAGTTATTGGTGTTGATATGGATAATTGAGGAGTGTTTAATCTATGAATAATTTACCAGATGTACAAGAATTGATGGAACCAAATATTAGAATACCTATTCAACAAGTAGGTGTTGAAAATATTAAATTAAATTTTACGTTGGCTTTGAGAGATGAGGGTATAGTGCAATTACCAGCTAATGCATCAATACGTACAAATCTTTCATCAGAAAAAAAAGGTATTTCTATGTCAAGATTATTATTGACATTAGAACCTTTTCTTGGCCAACAATTAAACCATGAATTAATGTTTTTAATTTTAGCTAAGATAAACGAAAATGTTGGTTCGACAAAATCATATTTAAAATTTGATTTTGAGTTGCCAATTATGAAGAAATCAATTCTATCAGATAATTCATTTCCACTATATCATAAATGCTTTTTTGAAGCTCAAAGTGGTGATGAGTTGAAGTTTTTTCAAGGAATAAGATTACAATATGCTTCATATTGCCCATGTTCAGCTGAGTTATCTAGAAACCTTGTTGAAAGTGGGAAATGTGATTATCCCGGATTTCCTCATGCTCAAAGATCATATGCTGATATTTTAATTCGTGGTGATTTGTCACCCCAAAATTCACCGTGGTTAGAAGATATAATTGATTTGGTATATGATGTAATTAAGACTCAACCATACCCAATTATTAAAAGAATTGATGAACAAGAGATTGCCAGGATCGCATCCCAAAATCCATTATTTGTTGAAGATGCAATTAGGGAAATATCAAATAAATTAAATAATCAAGTAAATATAATTGATTGGTTGGTAAAATGTTCACATGAGGAATCAATACATACACATGAAGCCATTGCAATTAGCTGGAAGGGTATAGAAGGTGGTTTTACAGGTGATTATAAATTATAAAATATTAGTATGGAGGAAATAATGGCAATTTTAGTTAAATTTTTAATATGTAGTATGATTTTTATTTATGTTACATCAAAACTAATGAGAAAAGGAAGTATTATTATAAAAGCTCAATGGTTAGAAAAATATTATGATAACCAAATTTTAGTTGAGGGCGCATCAGTAGCAAGTGCTGTTATACTTGTTACTATTTATTTAATCTTTTGGTGAGGAGAATAGAACATCTATGAAAAAAAAGAAGAAAATAACAAGGGCTGAAAAAATTAAACTTTCTTCGCAAGGAATTTGTTGGAAATGTAATAAGAAAACTTTAGTTAAAAAAGATTCTTTATTTAAATGTACAAATTGTGGTTTTTCATATATTAATTATTAATTATAATAAAGGATTAATACCATGACTAAAGATAGAAATGATCATATTGAATGGTGTAAAAAAAGAGCTTTAGAATATATAGATAATGGAAATTTTAGTGAAGCTTATACATCAATAGCATCTGATCTTAAAAAAAATGAAGAAACTAAAGATCATCCAGCAATATTAACTGGAATGCAATTGATGATGATTGGAGAACTCAACACACCTCAATCAATGAGAAAATTCATTGAAGGTTTTAATTAATCTAATAATTTTACAAAGGAGTTTATTTATGGAAGCATTATGTTTAAAAATGGCAACAGGGCATGAAATTGTATGTGAGTTATTAAAAAGGGAAACAGTTAATGGTATAAATAGTTTAGCTGTTAAAAATCCAATTACTTTTATTCCTAGCCCACAAGCAGATGCATCTCAACAGGGAGGATTAGTGCCAGTTCCCTGGATGCCAACTGCTGATCAAAACAAAATATTTATTAATTATAATCAGGTTATGGCTGAATCAACACCTTCTGAGAATATTATGTCTTTTTATAATGAGACTTTTGGTTCAGGAATTAAAATTGCTAAAACAATGCCAACAAATCCAAGTGGGCCACCTGATTTGAAAACTGTATAAAAATTATTAATTTATAATTAGATGCCGAATAACTATATAATTTAGTTATTCGGCATCTTTTAATTGGAGAATTTATATGGATTCTAATACTTTAATGGAAGTTTATTTGAAAGAGAGAAATTATCAAAAACAAATTTTTGGTAATGTTAAAGATTCTGAAGTTTTAAATGTTAGCTCATTTTTAAATTTTTTAGATGTGTATTTAAAAAAAGCTAAAAATAAATATAGCGAAGGCTGGGTAGACGAAAAACCAAATTGGATGATTTCATGTAAAGAATTTGATCATCAAAATTCAGCGCCTGTTGAAATGTATGAACATTTAATAAAAATAATGACATTAGCTGGGGCTGCTTTAGAAGCGTATACTGAAATTGAACCTATTCTTTGGAGAAGTGAAGGAATAAAAGACAAGTGGAAGTAATATTATATACCTGGTATTTTGAAATGGTATGTAATTTAAATCATGGAGGAATACTATGAAAAGTACAGAGAAAGAAATTTTTACAATACTTTATGATTATATTATAGATAATTTAAATCCTGAATTTAAAAAAGAAGATCTTAAAGATGATCTTAATTTTAGAACAGAATTAAATATTGATTCATTAGATATATTAGATTTAATAATTCTTATTGAAGAAAAATATAATATATGTATAATGGATTCTGAAACTGAAAAAGCTATAACCATAAAAGACTTTATTCAACTTGTTGATAAATATGTTTACGGTGATCAAAATGGATAATAAAAAGGAGAATGATACAATGACAGATAACTTGGCTAGTTTAATAGATGATAAGCTAGTTAGTGATGTAAAACCAGATGTCAGTGATCAAGAAATCATAAAGGATGTAGACGAGTTTATAAAATCAAACAAAGGTTGCACTAATATTATATCAGATTTTGCACACGTATTTGTTGAAGATCAAACAGAAGAGAATATGAAACAAACTCATGAAATAATTGCACCTGATTCAACATCAAGACTTTCATCTATCAATTTATATGATTGGTTTCAGACTTATGTATCTAGTTTTGATGATATTACAGAACTTGAATTGAAAGTTGATGGTATTAAATCATCTGAAATTCTATGTGTTGCTATTTTAACTAATAGTGGTACTTTAGTTGATGGTCATCCTGAACGACGTATTGAGTTTATTAAAAATGTGGATGGTTATAATATATTCAATTTAACACCAAAGAGATTTTTGTTTTTCACAAATGGATTATTTCAAATTGTGTATTTACTAGGTGATAATGAATATATTATTTCTTATGGAAGTAAATCTGGTTTGATAAATTACTATGCTAGAAAAGTTGAAGGTATATATGTTCCTTTATTTAAAATGCCTAAAATGAAAAGAAAAGCTCAAGATTATGTAGTATATAGATTTTCTGATAAAATTTTAACAGATGATATATTAAAAGAAAACCCAAATATTGAATCTTTTTATTATCGTTATAAAAAATTATCAGATATTGAAGAACCATTATCAACAAAATTAGATGTAATTAAATGGTTTGACAGTAAAAAACTTCAAATGGTAGATTTAAATCATTGGATATCTATTGATGAATTGATAATTGATATTTTGAATATTAAATCTTTTTTGTCCTTAAATTGTTATGAGTAATTTCGATGAAATTTCCTTTAAACAGTCCATTATTTTTAGATGAAGTATATGAATATGATATACCCCAATGTCATTATAATATTTTAAAAATAAATGGCTATGATATTTCTGATATACCATTTGAAGATAAATTTGAGAGAAATAAAAAAATTGGGTTGATGATGAGATCCAATCCAAGGCTTACAAAGTTTTTAAGGGAAACCACAACCTCAATTATTGATGGGTATATAAAAGTAAATGAACTAAAGGAATCTGATATTCTTTTGAGACAATATGATGGTATATTAGTACGAAAAAGGTTTGCTTTAACGGATGAAATGCAATTAAGTTTGAAATTAAAACATTATTACACTAAATTTATAATTTCATTTGATAGGAATATGTATATTGCTATGTCTGGAGGTGATGTAGTTATTAAAGGTATACCCCATTTATATCCAAAAATGGAAAAATACTTAAATAAAATATTACATATTAATTTTTTAAATGTAAATTCAATTGCTACATTATTAAAGAAAATAAAAGAGGAATTTTATTCCTCTAATATTAATTTATTTATGATACCTTCTATTAAAGATAAATATGAAGTCATACTAAAAAATGTTGGTCAAGTATCAATTACAGAATCTGCTGTAAAAATAGGATTAGTTGATTTACAAATGATTGATATTGATAAATATTTTGAATCCTACCTAGTGCCATTCCTTCGCTCCATTGTATTTCATTTCTTTTAAAAAAGAAACTATCTCTTAGTTTCTTTTTTTTTTTGGGTTTTTGTTTTAAAAGCAGAACAAAATAGAAAAGGTGAGGATTATAATCATATGTCTGTAACTTCTGGTCAATCATATCTAGTTGGATTAATTATTGGAGAACAAGATTATTCTGCTGACCTTGTAGATGTGACTATTGTTTCATCCTTAGCTAGTTATTATCCTGTTATTACATTAAAATTTAATACTGATCCTGATAATGTAATTTTAAACAACAAATTATATGGGCAAGAATATATAACCTTAATTATTGTTTTGCAAGGTTGGGATGGTGAAGGTTTAATACCAGAATATCAAACACTAATGTTTGAATTGATGCACTTAAATGATAATTTAGATCTTCCAATTAAAACAATGATAATGAAAGATAATGATAATGAAAGAGTTCCAACACCAAGAACTGTAGAAATAACAACTATTTGCCGAAAACCGTTTAAAACTATTTCGACATTAGTTAATGATGTTCAAACAAATATTCCAATAGATGTTTTAATAAAAGGAATAATTAGCGAAAATACAACAGCAATATTAGAAATGGATGAAGAAGGTATAAATGCATTTCCATTGGATCAAGTATGTATACCTCCATCAACTGTTGGTAATATGTTCAAATATTTAGATTCAACATTTGGTATTTATAATGGTGTATCCTCTATTTTTTGTAATCATACTAATACATTACAAGTTTTTAATTTAACAAACAGAATGAAAAAAGATGTAGTATTTACAATTCATCAATTGGCTTCAGATGGAGACAATGAAAAATTAACTTCAAAGGGTTTAAACCCTAAAGTTTTTTATACAATGGCTGAAGTTAAGACAGATTATAAAGCCAATTCTAAATTTTCTGTATATGCAAGAACTTTAAAATATGTTGTAAAACCAAAAGATACTTTATCATATACTATTGTAAATGATCTAAAGGGAATAGCAAAAGATTATGGATTAATTGATTTTACACATCCTACATCTGATCCTGAGTTTTTTCTTGATGAAATAATAACAGATAAAAGAATGCATTACTATACAGACCAAACAGGAAATGATTATTCTCCTGTTTTTATTAATGCAAATCATTCTAAACCATTATCAAATCTATTTACTTTAAAAATAGGATTAGCCAGATCTATGTTTTTAACTAATTTATTAAGGATAGGAGAACCAGTGAAATTTGATACTGAAATAGTTGATTATAGAAGATTTACTGGAAAATATATTTTAACTTCTAGTGTATTAACATTTACAAAAGAAAATTATGATTGGTCTGCTGGATGTTTTGTAACACTAGCTAGAACAAATAAAAGTATATTGAATTAAATATTATGGCACAAGAAAAAAGAAAATCCAAAAAACAGTTAGCAATAGAAAAAAATGTTGAGGAATTTTTAAAGTGTAAAAATGATTTTTATTATTTCTGTTCAAACTATATTTTATTAGAATTACCCGGTGGTGATAGAGAATTAATACCATATGATAAACAAGCTGAATTAATTGATTTAATTCATTCAGAACATTTTGTTTTAGTATTAAAATCTAGACAAGTTGGTATTTCAACCGTTACACAGGCTTATTGTGCTTGGTTAGCAGTTTTTTATGATAATACAGTTATTGGTATTGTTTCAAAAGATGGTGCTGAAGCGACCACATTTGCTAGAACAATAGCTGGTATGATTGAGAAATTACCAGCTTGGATGAGACCGAAAGGCGGACAAAGCGGTCAAGGTTTTGCAAAGAGATCAGAACAGTCATTTATTCTTACTAATGGCTCTAAATGCTATGCCGCAACCGTCAACCCCAAAGCACCATCTAAAACATTACGTGGTCGCGCTGTGACGTTCTTAGTAATTGATGAAGCAGCTTTCGTTGAAAAAATCGAAGATGCGTGGACAGGTATGGTTCCAGCATTATCAACAAATCAAAAACATGCAAGAGAAGCTGGTGTACCATATGGAACTGTTGTTTTATCTACCCCTAATAAAACACAAGGTGTTGGTGCATGGTTTTATAAAAGGTATACAAACGCACTTGCTGGTGATGATATATTTAAATCTTTTATAATTCATTGGAAAGATATTAAAGAACTTGCCGAAGATCCTGACTGGTATGCAACTCAATGTGCATTATTTGATAATGATAAAAAGAAAATTCAACAAGAATTAGAGCTTAAATTTGTATCATCAAAAGGATCATTTTTTGATGAAAACATTATTGAAAAATTACAAGATCAAACAAAAGATCTTGAACCAATTGATAAAATTAAATTATATAATGGTGAAGTGTGGAAATTTGCAAATCCAGAAGAGGGAAAATCTTATTTGATTGGTGTTGATACTGCACCTTCACATGGTGATGATAAATCAGCATTAACAGTGTGGGATATTGAAACATTAGAAGAAGTGTGGGAATATCAAGGTAAATGTGAAGTTCAAGATTATATAAAAGTAGTTCGTCTTGCAGCGTCAATTTATATAGGTGCTTTAATTATCGAGTTAAATTCTTACGGTAATCAAGTTGTTGAAGCTGTTAAAAATGATTCAATGGAAACCTATTTATATAAAGAAGCAAATAAAAATATACCTGGATTAACAACAACTGCAAAAACTAGGCCATTAATGATTGATGCTTTATATAGTTATGTAAATGAATTTCCTGAGATAGTTAAATCTAGAAGACTCGCCATGGAACTAGTTGGTTTAACTACAAAAACATCAGGTAGAGTTGAAGCTGACTCTGGGTGTTATGATGATTTGGCAATGTCCGCCGCAATGGCTTTTTATGTTAGAAAATATGATATGCCATTAATGTTAAATACTAGTTCATTAAATAAATCATCATTTAAAACTATTATGGCTATGAATGATATAAATGTTAATGAAGTAAATAATGATACAATTATAGATATAGTAAAAGAAACTATGGATAAAAATATAAATCAAGAGTCTTATTTTAATATTTTAAATATGTATACTAAGGAGTAATAAATGCCTAATAACTTAAATGAAATGTTTAGTCTGCCAATTGGATTAAAACTTGTTGCTAAAATTGGCGGATTAAAACTTTTTTCTTCTGGAAAACTAAAAGCTAAATTTAAAAAAGCAATGCTTGCAACAAAAAGATTTAAGGGTTCTAGTAAAATTGAAAGTTTAATTGATAATAATTTAATACTCCCATGTTACTTAACTAAAGGTGTGGTTGGTTTTACATTTTATAAAATTTTTGCGTCTAAGGGTAAACAATCTATATGTGGTTTTTTTTCACCAGATACAAAAAGAATATATATACTCATTTCAAACAATACAATTGTTGCAATATATAGTAATAATAAAAAATTAGCAAAATTGCTTTTACATGAAGGTATGCATAAATATTTTGACCAAAACCCTTCAGAATGTCATTCATTATTTAAAAGTGAATTAGAAGATTTTTATATAAATTATATTGATGGAATAGTAGGGGAATTTATTCCAAATAAAAAGAATATACAAATACTTGGTAAAAAAATATCTGATATGACATATAAATTTGAAACAGCAAAAACTATTGATCAAAAAATGTTTTTAAAATATGTGAATGAAATTAGAGATATGATATTTAAAGTTAGTGATAAATCTGAAGAAGTTCAGGAAATAATAGATAAACATAAATTAATGATGCTTTTATATTTTACAAACTCAGATAGATTTTTTAATAATTTGAATAAATTTTTGTATTTTTTTAGAGCTTTCTATAAGGCTTATAAGAAAACATTTAAATCAACTGATACAAATACTCTACCAATTCAAGAATTATTTTTTTGTTCAGAGGTTATTGCGATTGGGTCCGAATTAAGCAAATCTCCAAAATATTCAAAAACTTTTGAGAAAATAAAAGGTTAAATTAAATGGAAGATATAAACAAGTTATTAAAGGATGTTACCAGAGTCTCATCCGCTGCGGAAAAATATTCCAAAAAATATAATGCTGGAATTAAAAATTCAACTAGTGGAAATACTTCCTCAATAGTTAGTGAACAAGCTACGAAATTTTACAAGAGAGCTACTTTAAATATAGATAAAATGGCTCATCAATCAATGAGATTAGCTGCAATAACTGCAAAGAAAACTTTACAAATTTCAACAACAACATCTCAAAAAGCCATGACAATGACAAAAGATGGTTTAAAAGAAATGACAAGAGAATTAAGCAAAGATTTTGGTGTTGAAACAAAAAATGTATTGGCAATGGCTATGTCCAGGTCAATGCCTATATTTGGTTATGCTTTAACAAGAGCATTAAATAATGATACTATAAAAAGATTTGCGGAAGCAGGTGCTAGTGGTGTTAAAAATGTTGCTTCTTCTTCTGGAGAATTTATTAAAGAAAAACTTGGAATGGCAAAAGAAAAAGCAAAAGAAAAATTATCAAATATGAAAGAAAAGGCTCAAAATAGGCATAGAGAAAAAGAATTAGTTAAAAAAGTTGAAGGTATAGTTCCAAAATTAGCAGTGGGTGGTTATTTAAAAAGAGATTCAGTAATTAAAGCTCATAAAGGTGAAATAGTTGCGCCTATTGATAAATTATTAGATCCTCTACAAAAAATAGCTGATAATATAGAAAAATTAATTACAGACTTTAGAAAATATCTTGTGCAATCATCAAGTGGAACTTTCTCAGCTAATCCTGAAGATATAGGTTCCTTAGTACCTGGTATGGGTAAATCTAAACTAACTAGATCTAAAATATTTAAAAGTAGCGTTGATACATTTCATAATTTTGTTGAAGCAATTACTTTTAAACTTACAACTAAAACAAGAGCTTATGTAAAATCTGATAGAGAAAAAGAAGAAAAAGGGATGGCAAAAGCTTTCATGACAGCTTACAGACAAGCTTGGAATGATGTTGATGCACCTGCTCAAGAAAGAATGCTAAGAGCAACACTTGAAATTAGAAATGCTTTAACAAATGGAACAAAACAGCGAGCTTTAATTCACGAATCAATGATGGCTCAAAATAAATTATACAGACAAGTTTTTATATTATCTAAACTTACTTATAAAATTGCTTCAACACCCTTTAAGGTTATAGGTAGATTTTTTAAGAAAAAAGGTGGATATGCTAGTGTAATTCCTAAGAATTTACCTGCTCAAGAAATGACAGCTTCAATACTTGGTAGTTTATATGTCGATTCAATGGTAAAATATGATTCAATGATTGCTAATCAGTCAACAATGATTAAAATATTAAGTGGCGGCAATGAAGCTGGCGAACTACCAAAAAGAAAAATTGCAAAGTCATATATTCAAAAATTATTAGGTTTATTTGGTGCTGGAAAAGAAGGATTGCTTGGGGATGTATTAGATAAAGGATTATTGAAGGGTTATTTAAGCCATCGAAAAACTAAAACTAAAACCCTAAAAGGTGAGATTGACTATGTTACACACGGCCCTAAATCTAGTAAATTAGATTTATTAGGTGTTGCAACTGAACAATTGATGGTTTTACGAAAAATTCGTGATGCGATTGTTGCAGGTTTACCTTCTAGGATGAAGGGAAGTTTTAAAACAAAAATAGAAGGTCAAGAAGGAAAATTTGATGCTATAAGTAAGCTTCCAGCATCCGTAAGAATGAGAATGCTTATGGTTCAAAAAGAAAAAGATAAAAGAAAAATAGATGAAAGAAATAAAGATTTAAAAGAAAAAGAAGATAGATTGAAATACCAAAAAGAATTTGATAAACATAAGAAAAGTAGAGAATTTGTTAAAAGTAGGATATCAATAGATCAATTAGTCCAGAATAGAAAATGGTACAAAATTCAAACTGAAAAATATAAACATTCATTAAATGAAGCTAAAAAAGGCAAACTTGCTGAAATGGGAATAGATATTTCTGATAAAATTAAAAATAGTAAATTTGCCAAATCAAAATCTGGTCAGAAAATTGGAATGTTTGGCACAACGATAGGAAAATTAGCAAAACGAAATGACCCAATTACAATATTTAAAAATATAAGAAATACATTACAAAAACACTGGATTTTAGCTAAAAAAGAGGCAAAAGGTAAAAATAAATTATGGTCATTAATTAAATCAATAGGTTTATTTCTTTGGAATGGTTTTAAAAAAGTAACTAGCTTTTTGGGTGGCATTTTAAAAGCTCTTGGGGGTGCTGCCGTTGGTGCTATAGGTGGTATAGCAGGTGGTATGGCAGCAGGTGGTGGAATTATGGCAACTTTAGGTACAGGGCTTACTGCCGCATTGCCTATTATTATTCCTTTAATTGTCACAGCAGTCTTAGCATATATGGCAAAAAAAGCTATAACTTATTTTATTGATAAGAAATTTAAAAAAGAAAGTAAAGCTGATTATGCAGAAAAAGCATCTAGAGCAAAACAAGCAGTAGAATTAAATAAATCAGAACATGCAAAATATAGTCTAATCGGAAAAACTGGTTTTGAGAAAATGAAAAAAATTGCTGGTATTAGTAACTTTAGATCTACTTTTCGTGATCCTATGATCGCTGAAAAAATAAAAGATGGTAGACAAAAAGTTTACTTTTCAAATACAGGTTTCTATGAAAGATATAATCAAGAAGAGGTGCAAAATGCATATATTGGATTTAATAAAGGAAAGCATCCAGAAATAGGAGTTAATGAAGAACCACATAAATATGGAGAACGTTATGAAAAAGCTTTTATTAAATATTTAGAAAAACATGGGCATAAAACCTTAAAACAAAAAGCTATAGATTTAGCTAAAAAAAGTTACACAAAAGGCAAAGAATTAACTACAAAAGGAATTAAACAAGGTGTAGACTTAGCTAAAAAAGGTTTTGATGTAGCCAAAGAAAAAGGTAAAGATGCTAAAGCTGCATTAATTGCTCAAAAAGATTATTATGCTAACCAAATAGAAGTTTTACAAATAAAAGTTGAATATTGGTGGAGTCAACATAAAGAAGCTCTAGTAAAAATACAAACAGATTTAAAAGAAAAAGCCACAAAATATAGAGATTTAGCTGTTTCATGGTGGAATAATCAAAAAATAGAATTAGAGTTAACAGGAGATTATTTAAAAGAACGTTATGAATTTTTTAAGACAGATGTCTGGATGGCTAAAGAAAATGCAAGAAAAGCATTTCAGGCAAAATTAGTAGATTATAAAAAAGTTGCAAAAAGTTATTATGATAATTTTAAAAACAATGCAACAATGATGCAAGAAGATTTAGCTCTTCGATATGAGTTTTTTAAGACAGATGTTTGGATGGCTAAAGAGAATGTTAAAAAGGTAGCTAAAAATTATTATGAAGATATAAAAGCTAAAATGCCAGAATATAAAAAACTAGCAAAAAGCTATTATGATAACTTGAAATCAAAAGCTGAAAATTTAAAAGATGATATGACTATTCAACTTGAATTATTTAAAATAAATACATCAGTATGGACAGCAGAAGCAAAATCATATTATAAAAATATTGTTAAAATAGTTAAACAAAAGAAAGATGAGTATACTGTAAAAGCTAAAGCTATGTATGATAGTCGAGTTACTGAACTTCAAGATATGATTGATTTTCTCGACCTCCAGTCTGATATTTATAGTATAAAAGCTGAACATTATGTTAGAAAAAACATAACTGCAATTCAAAAATCAGCTAAAGAAAAATTAATTAAATTTCAAGCTAAAGCTACACCAAAAACTGAAGAAAGTTCGGGTAGTGAAAAGATAGTTAAAATTGAGGCTAATAAAATTATTTTAGCTACAAAATTAACAGCTAAGGAATTTTCAGCTTCAACAGGTAAAGCAATAACCAATTTAGCTGAAGACTCAAAAAAGAATTTGGATAAAGTTGGAAAAATAATATCAACTAATATTTCTAATGTTATAACAAACAACACTAGTGTTGTTAATAGTAATCAACAAGTTCCAAATGTTACACCGATTGATTCATCAATCCAACTCTTAATACAAGGAGATGTAACCTAAATGGGTTTAATTGACGTACCAAGAATAATAGGGATGCCACCAGGTAGTAATACATCCAGAGATAATCCAATGTATAATAGCTTACCTCAAGCTGTAATTTTACCTTGTGAACCCCACTTAAATTTATCATCAGCTGTTTTTACAGTTAACGATGCAACAACTAAATTTAAAAAATTAGTTAATGCCCTTGGATTTAATTATAATAATCCACATGGTGTTGAAGTTGCATTTCTTGCTGATAATTTTCCAAGTGATTCTTTTTCAAATGAGTATGGTGATTCATTTTTAGAAAATATAAATATGGTTGGGAGTGGAGGATTAGGTCAGTTAGCTCAAATGTCAGGAGCTGGTAATTCAATTAAGATGGCAGAAAAAGTTTTCTCTAATTTTAGTAATTTTGCCAGTAAAAAGGGTCATGATGTTATGTCAGGGGTATTTGGTCAGGGCGCAGATGTCTCTAAAAATATTAATAATACTTTAAATGATATGGCCCAAGAGGGAGGTTTTTTAGCTAACATTGCTAAAGGTGCTAGTGCAACATTAGCTGGTGGAAGACTAGATTTCCCATCTGTATGGAAAGGTAGTTCATTTACTCCATCCTATACAATGACAGTTAGACTATTTAATCCAAATCCAGCTAGTTATCAATCAACTAAAAAATATATTATTGGGCCATTAGCAGTTTTATTAACATTAGGAATACCTAGAGTATTTGAACAAGGCTCAACTAATGATTTTTTATATAATTGGCCATTTTTTGCTAAAATTTCATGCCCAGGTATTTATTATTTAAATCCATGTTGTGTAACTAATATTACAGTTATTAAAGGTGGAGATCAACAATCAATTTCTTGGAATCAACGTTTAAATATTGTTGATGTTAGAATGGAATTTTCTAGCTTATTTGGAACAATGATAAATGGTGAAGCTTTTCAAGGTTCTGAACCAAGACCAACATTAAAAAATTATTTAGATGCACTAGGTGGAGAAAAACAACTTAAAAAAATACCTAGAGAATCTGAAGATGTTGATAATTCTGTAATACCGCCAAGTCAACAAACAGAAACAGCACCATCAGCTACATCTACCACCACAACTACTACAGAACCACCCTTATCAACAAGAATACCACCGAATAGTGATATAATAACAGGTCAGTTGAATCAAAATGTAAATCAAGTGGCTTCTTTTAAAAGTTTTGCATCCGGTGTTGTTAAAGCTGCAAAAGATGCTGTTAGAAGTCCCGCATCTACAATTAGTAGTGCAGTTAATAAAGTAAAAGAATATGTAGCTATCTTTGATGATGCAACAAGAATTGTGGGAAATGTAAAATCATTTGATAAAGAAAATATTATATCTTCAATATATAACGTTGAGGAAAGTATTTATCAATTTGAACAAAAAGTTGATTATCCTGCTCAAATTGAAAAAGCTAAATTTATTTTAGGTGAGAGCGAAAAATTAAAGAAAGCTACACAAGATATTGAACCTGAAATATTAAATATTTAATTTTGACATATATTAAATCTTAATATTAACATAAAATACATTGTTAAAAAATTTAAATAATTAAATTTTGTTTGCTCCGAATATTTACTATAATCTTTTTCCATTTTAATTTTATTAAATAATTTATTTAACAAAATTTGACATTGTTTTTTAAAATAAATATCTGTCTTGGACGTTTTTAATGATAGAAGTTTTTTCAATATCTTAAAAAATTTTGTGCTACATATTGCGCTAACTTCATCTGGTAAATTTTTTATGAATAATTCATAGCAAAGTTTTAAGTCATCTTTATATTTTGGATCCATCAAAGCACTAATTAATTTTTTACTTATAGTAACATCAGTTTTGTTAAATTTTCTTGACACATCAAAAGCTTTTCTATCAAATATTCGATAAACAGTTATTTTATTTACTAAATCATCAATTAATTTTGATGACCTAAGTTTATCTTCAACATCCTCATATTCATCAGTTTGTTTTATTCCTTTTCCAGCTTCGTCATTTTTATAATATGAATTTGCAAAGCTTCTAAAACTTTGAGCTAATCGATGCCTACTTTCTCTTATAAATAGTGATACTTGCATAGGATCTTTATATTCTGTTAATATTTTCTGATATCTTTTTACAACTGATTCAGATAAATAAAACACAGCGGAACCAATAGTTTCTTTAATATAAAATATGTGAGTTTTTGTTAAATTATCTAATGTATATCTAAATACATTTTCATTACAGTATTGAGGTAAATAATGATGAAAAACATTAGAATATTGTCTAACCATATGATATAACATAGCTGATTTGAAAGCTTGAATATCTCTCTTTTGAAGGAATAAATGCATGAATAAAATTAATAGATTGGTGCAATTATCATTTTCTAAATTCCATGTTTTAGCTTTAGTATTTTTCCAATAATTTTTAACAGCAATACTTACTTGTTTATCCGTTATATTTGCATATCTTAATAATTCAAAATAATGTTTTTTTAATTGTGGAGAGTAACAAGGCTGAGATATATTATTTATTTCATTAATAGATGTTATAGTCAATACTCGTTTTATACTTGTTAAACTCATTCTATTGTTTATTAATTCTTTCATCATACACCACTAGTTAATATTCGAACTTTTATATTATCCTTTGTGAAAAATACATATTCTGGGGTATATACTAATAATTCTTGTTCTGTAAAATCATCAATATTAAAATTAAAAAAGATATTAGCTTCTGGTTTTATTAATTTACAATGGTCCACACCTTCCACATTTTGAACTTCTCTTATTATTTCAGATCTATAAATTGCTATATTTGCTCCAAATCTATCTTTAAATTTATCATATAATGCTTCTTTAATTTTGTCCATTAATTGAGTCATTGAACCATTATAATTTAAATTTTTTAGAACATCTAGTTCTATTTCTAAAGGAATAGTAAATTCAGCGGGAATCCATCCACTTTCTGTAAATATGAAATTTTTTCCTTCATTTTCTATAAATACCATATCATCCATTACAGGAATGGAATAAACCCAAGTTACATTTGTTGCGTCTGTACAAGTAGCTATTTGATTTTTTCGTCCAGTCCATTCATATAATTCATCCCCACTAATAATATACCTATCACCCTCTGTTATATCTATAGGTATAGCTGACATATCATAATCAATAACGGATAGCCTAGTGGTCTTATTTAATAGCATATTTCTCATTATACCCGTTGAATTGGTAAATTTTAAATTAACAAAATCTGTTAACATTTTATATGTTTTAAATTCTAAAGTATCTAACATCTTTTGTAAAATTTGCAACTCAAATATTTTTTGATCTGTATTATCATAAAATTCTTTTTCAATAACTGGAATATCATAAATAATAGTACTTGTTGAATCAGTATAAGTATTAGACATCATCATATCTTTTAAACTTTTTCTAAAAGCCAAATCAACTGTATACTGAGAAATTAAACCTAAATCATCATGTCTAAATGTAAAATAATATCTATTAATACCGTTTGGAAGTGATGTATATTCATCTACAGTTAAAGAGAAAGTTTTATTAATTTCATCATGGACCATTAAACTTTGGCTACCTAAATTACTAATTTCCATAGTACATGATAATTTATCAAGTGTATTTTCAAAAGAAGAATATGTTATTTCAAATATTGCTTCTTCTCCATTTCGATATACATTAACTTTATTTGAAAATAAACTAAAACCTGAATTATAACCAGCTTGAAAAACAGGTGAAATTTCGATACTATTTAGTATATACTCATAATAGGTTACTTGATTTAATTTATCAACATGCATATCAAATAATGTTATAAAATTTACACCATCAATGGGAATAATTGAACCACGTGGTATATATAATTGTGTACCAGGTATTATAATTGCAGCATTTCTAGCGGGTACTATTTCATTTATATAATTGAATGTTGTAAATACTTGAATTTCATTAGTTTTTACATCAGAACGTTTTAAAACAGGCATTGAGTTTTCAGCCAAAGGAGATCCAGTAGCAACAATATTTAATTTTTTATAATCTTCTTCTGAAACCAATCTATGTAAAGTTGTTAAATTATCAATTGCATTCCCTCTAGTATCTTCGATTTCTTCTTCATCAAGACCATTTATAGCTGGAGATGGATTTGTAACATCATAATTAACTATTTCAGTTTGACCACTTTGGGTAGTAATATATATCTGTTCCCCTCTATTAATAGAAGCACTTATAATATTACCTTCACTCCCCCTAGTTATAAAACCATCAACTAATATTTTACTACCAGGCTCAGGTTGTTTACCCATTATACCATTACCAAAATATAATCTATATCCATATTCAGATCTTCTAGCAACGTAACCTTTATCATCAGAACCCATCAAATAAACGGAATCATATTTTGTATATATTTCAAAATTATCATCTTCATTACCTGGTGCTACAACTTTTACTATCATTGATGAAATTTGATTTTCAAAAGGAACATCAATATAAATAAATTGATAAAGTGGGGTATCTTCAGGTATTTGGAATTCTTGTTTTGTTAATTCATATTGTTTAAGAGGTAATAAAAAATTAAAAGTATTAGATGGAGTATCTATATGAACTGGTATATCAATTGTACCTTCATTTTCAGTAATTTGAATTCGAACACTGTTATTATTAGTGATTGTTAGTTTTGTTATATATGTAGTTAAAAAATTAATATTATCTTTAGTATGAAATGAAAAATGCTCTGGCATTATAATTTCAACCAATGGATCTTCAAATGTAAGAGGGATAGATAGCATAACATCAACTTCTGAATATTGTGCAGATGCTGGATTATAACCTAAAAAAGCAGCCAAATTTAAAATTGATTCTGGTAATTGTGCTCTAGTTAGGAAAAATTCTTTATAGATAGATGATTGATAAAACATTAAATTAGATGTTAATGTTGAAATAATATTAACTATAAATGATAAAAATGAAGAATTAGTTAAATCAACATTTTCAAGCTCTAAGTATTCTTGCATATATGAGATTATTTGATTTCTTATTTCATCTCTCGATAGATAAATTTGGGAATCTAAATCAGCCATATTAATACCTTATAAAAAATAAAAACCACTACGTTGATCAAACTTTTCTGTCAACTTAGTGCCAATTAATTGATTTTTTTCTAAAATTGTTGTCATAATTAGAGCATCATCAACAGTATGTATTTTTTTGTCATAATCAAAAAATGTATATAAACCTACCACTTGTTGATCTACTTCTTCGGTAGTTCGGCTTTGTTCAGTTTCTATTTTTAATTTCCAAAATCTCCTATCTGTATTTGGCCCAACTTCAACACCTGTCACAGAAAATAATGGATAATTATCTAATTCTGGTCTAAGATAATGTTGATCAAACTTAATAATATCATTTGGATAAGGAGTAAAACCATATTCTGATGGTATTACAATAGAAGTTTCATTCAATTTTATTTGACCACTTTCAACAGTTGCATCAAAATTTGTCATGACATCTTCAATAAAGAAAATAGGTAATAATAATATCTTATCCCATTTAACTCCAGTTAAATCACCAATTTTTTCGTAATACCCTCCAAATAAATCAGTATCATCCCA
>Ga0164318_10000953_pt1 | contig 24336 bp, 22 predicted proteins | sample GuaBasSedimGuay9_FD_113734 | JGI IMG/M metagenome (GOLD analysis project Ga0164318, IMG submission 113734) | Subseafloor sediment microbial communities from Guaymas Basin, Gulf of California, Mexico - Guay9, Core 4571-4, 0-3 cm | ecosystem: Environmental > Aquatic > Marine > Hydrothermal vents...
TCACTTCCATCCTTATATTTTACAGTTACAGTTGGTTTACTAACTAGGAAGTCCATATGATTTTTGGATTTATTCTGTCCCCCTGGAAAGTCAATATTATTTCCAAAGGCTATATGGATTGTGCCAAAAACTTTTTCAGTCTCTAAGAATTCTTTGACTACGCGAGCATGTTTGTTTATCCCAAAAGCAAACTCACCAACCACTCGAGCTAATTTATCCGTATCTAATGCATTTTCAATGCGATTCAGTATTTCATTATCTTCACACTTAACATCTATCACACGGCCATTTTCAATAGTCAGGGTTACAGGATTAGAAACAGGACCTATACCACCAACGGCAACATCTGCTACTAAGGTACCGTTCATACTGCTTTCAATTGGTGCTACCATTACTTCGCCCGTTGGAAGGTTCATCCATTTCATCGTATTCCAATCTATTCTTGTATCAGTAAAGAAAGGTCGCCCTTCAACAGAAAATGTGACATTTGTACCAGATGGATTTTCTACTGATACTTCAATAACATTTTGTAAATTCGCAATTAAATTATCTGCTAATTCTTGCATTTCTTTGTGCCCATCGGGAGTGAGTGCAAGGGCTCCTTCAGTAAGCATATCTAAGGTCACGCCAGGGCAATGCGCTAATCGTGTTTTCTTTCTTGTTTCTAATCCAATCAATTGAATTCTGAAAGGTGTTTCCTCACTAGGACCTCGAAGTAGATTAATATAGATATCTGCATTACTTTGCAAAATTATCTCTTGCAAATAAGCAGGTACTACCTTTCTCATCCAATCAGGTGTTCTTAACACAACTAGCCTTGTCCATGCGCCTAAAAATAAAGCGCCTTGAGCAAACGCTTTAGCCACATCTTCCTTTTCTTTATCAGCAACAATTAAGATATACTCTCCAGGGAGAGCCTCTAAAACAGATTCGAGAGCATTTTTTGCAGATTCTACTGGATCCATAGGCAACACCATAAAAAATTGATTGTTAATATCTTAAGCTTAAACTAAAAGATTTATTCTTTTTTATGCTATTATTTCATTTTATCTAATTTTTTACTACAAGATTCACAAAAGTACTTTTCTTTTGAATCAACATCAAGAACATTGTTACTAAATCGCATAACACATTTAGGATTACTACAATGAGTGAGACCAAAGCAGTGGCCTAATTCATGGACAATTTCTTTTATAATTCTCTCTAAGAAAAGATCATAATTAAATGGTTGGTCATAGTTTTTTGGATTTAGATAATATGTTGACACGACAGAAGCAATCCCACCAAGCTCAGCTTGGCCGAATACAAAGTTTAATCCAGGAGCATAGAGATTTTTGTGTGTAAGAATATTTGCCTTTACAGATTGTTCTTTAATATTTCGTTTTAATTGAGAAAGAAAAGCACTTGCAATGTATTGCTTTCGTGTGGGATGATAACCAATCATGGAAAGGGGTATGGGGTCTTGCTTTATTACTACAGGAAGATTAAAAATATTTGCAATTGGCTCTTTCACTTGTTCAAGAATATCTAGCTCCACATCCTCCGATCTGGTAAGAATAATAGAATATCCAGTCATAAGGACACCTTATTTACCCAGAGTAAATACTATTATGATACTACAGGACTTAGAATATGATTTTATATAAGCAAGATGTAAATAAGATTTACTTTAAACATAAAACATCCACCACAGATGGCCAATACAAAAGAAGGTCAATTTTTTAATGATTGATCATAAATTTTTAAATTCTGTAGACTCCCATGGAAAAACAACCCATTTATCTGTCTTCCTAGAATAGTAATCAGGCCAAGTTTTCGCATGAGGCTTAACTAGAAGTGAAACAAATTTAATTTGTTTTGGGTTTAAAGATTCTAGATATTCTCTAGTTAATTTCAAAGTTTGCCCACTATCGACAATATCATCACATACTAATACATTTTTTCCAGCAATATTAATCTCCTTAGGGAGGGTATAAACCAGTCTAGGACGACATTTCGTTTTATCAACATCTTCATAAAACTCAATGGCTATCGTTACAATTAGTTTTACCTTCAATATATCTGAGAGAAGACGCGCTGGGATCAATCCACCACGAGAAATTGCAACAATGATGTCTGGCATATACCCGTTGTTATATATTTTTCTGGCCACATCATGAACTGCAGATTCTATGTCAGACCAACCAAGTTTCAGTACACCCATAGAAATCACGCTAGATTTCACTGTTGTCTATAAAAGGAAAATAACCGTCATATAAATTTTAGTATTAATTATACAATTTCTGACAAAAAAATTAATATGTATCTACACTTAACACATTTTCGATGCTATTAAATACAATCATATCTCAACTGTTTTTAATCTATGATAACAATTGAAGATTTGTGAAGATTCATTATGTATATACAGGTGGTTCAGTTTGACAGAAAATATGAAAAAAATTGAAGATCTCTTAGAAGACCTTCGAAATAAAAAGCAATTAGCTAAACTTGGTGGAGGAAAAGAGCGGATAGAAATACAGCACAAAAAAGGAAAACTAACCGCTCGTGAGCGAATTCAACGCCTTCTTGATGAAGGAAGCTTTGTAGAGACAGATACACTTGTTCTTCACAGGGCAACCGAGTTTGGTATGGATCGAAAGAAATTTTATGGAGATGGCGTCGTCACTGGATATGGTACTATTGATGGCAGACCAGTTTTTGTATTTGCTCATGATTTCACCGTTTTTGGCGGCTCTTGGGGCGAGATGTTTACTAAAAAGATCATAAAGATTATGGAATTAGCACTAAAAGTAGGTGCTCCAGTTATTGGACTCAATGATTCTGGTGGAGCCAGAATTCAAGAAGGTGTAGCAAGTCTAGCTGGTGTTGGTGAGATATTTTATCGGAACGTTATGGCATCAGGTGTTATTCCACAGATTTCAGTTATGATGGGACCAAGTGCAGGTGGTGCAGTTTACTCGCCAGCACTTACAGATTTTGTAATAATGGTAAAAGGAACTAGCTATATGTTTATCACAGGACCAAAGGTTACTAAAGAGGTTACTGGAGAAGATGTAACATTTGAAGAACTCGGAGGAGCAGAAGTTCATGCCACTAAGAGCGGCGTAGCACATTTTATTGCAAATAATGAAGAAGAAGCTTTTCAAATTGTAAAAAAGCTTTTGAGCTACATACCACAGAATAATATGCAAGACCCCCCAATTGTTGAAACTCGTGATAATCCAGAAAGACGTGATGAAAGCCTAAATTACGTTGTTCCTACGGATCCAACCCGAGGCTATGATGTTCATGACGTAATCTATAGAGTTGTTGACATAAATTCATTTTTTGAAGTACATCAATACTATGCCCAAAATATAGTTGTTGGTTTTGCAAGACTTAATGGAAAAAGTGTTGGTATTGTTGCAAATCAGCCTAAGGTATTAGCTGGTGCTTTAGATATTGATGCATCAATTAAAGCATCTAGATTTATTAGATTCTGCGATGCATTTAACATTCCAATCATTACGTTTGTCGATGTTCCAGGATACCTACCAGGTGTGGAACAAGAGCACGGAGGCATAATAAAACATGGTGCAAAATTACTTTATGCATATTCTGAAGCAACAGTGCCAAAAATAACAGTTATTTTAAGGAAGGCATATGGTGGTGCATATATAGTCATGGGAAGTAAACACATGGGCGCAGATCAAGTCTTCGCATGGCCTACTGCGGAAATAGCAGTAATGGGAGCTAAAGGTGCAGTAGAAATTTTATATGGAAAGGAATTAAAAAAAGCAGATAACAGGGAAGCTTTTCTAAGAAAGAAAATAGAAGAATATGAGCAAGTGTTCTCAAATCCATACCGTGCAGCTGAGCTAGGATACATAGATGATGTAATAGAGCCTCCTGAAACAAGACCGCGAATTATAAAGGCATTAGAATTACTTATGACAAAACGAGAAACGCATCCACCGAGAAAACATGGAAACATACCATTATAAAATAACTGAGGAAATTAATATGGGTGAAATTGATAGTAACTCAAAAGAAGAAAAGAAAAAATACGAAGTCACTATAGATTTAAGGCCATATACAATAGAAATTGAAAAAGTTGGGAAGACATACATAGTAAAAATGGATAACAGAGTGCATGAAGTGCGAATTAAAGATATAAACCCTGAAGAGAAATATGCACTTGTTGAAGTTAATGGCGAAACACATCATGTGAGAGTGGATTTAGAAGGAAACCCAGAGCTTCCAATTCAAATTTTCCTCGACGGAGAACCCCATGAAGTCATTTTTAAAGAAAAAGAAGAACTAGAAACTTTAACAACTTATTCTGAAATAAGCCCTCTAATAAAAACACCAAAAAAAGCAGCTATTATAAAACAAAAAGGTGTAATCACTGCACCATTCAATGGAACAGTTTCTGAGATTAAAGTAAAGGTTGGCGATAAAGTTAATCCTGGTGATGTTGTTTTTATAATTGATGCTATGAAAATGAAAAATGAAATTGCGGCAGATGTTGAAGGCGTTGTGAAAGAGATATTGGTTAAAGTAAATGACCCTGTCAAAAAAGGTCAGTCGCTCCTAATCATACAACCAACATCATCTAATTAAGTATATTTTATTTTTGGCTTGCTCGACTCTTTAATTTTTATTCATTAGTTTTTACAAGGCCTAGTATGGTTGCCGCAAGAAGTGCTGCATTTACACCGTTATTTAAATTGACAATCGCAAGGCCAGGTGCATTGGACTGAAGCATCGTGACAAGAGAGCCTATCCCAGACTCGCTTGTTGATGGTTTCGAAGAAAATGGTACACCTATAATTGGTAAGTCAACAAGATAGGACATAATTACTGGAAGTGTGCCGTCCTTCCCAGACACCACAATGAATACCTTTACATTTTCTGCAATTAAGTGTCTAAGCAAGTCATAAAGCGAGAGTATTTCGTGCATCGATATATCATAATTTGTGATTGTTGTACATCCCAATTCTTCGCAAATTATTCTTGCTTCCTCAGCAACTACAATTTCAGATGTCCCACTTGTAAGTATTGCTACTTTTCCGTTAAACTTTACTTGTTTCTCGCGCTTTGCCTTTCTAATAACTACAATACCTGTAAGCGCATAGATATCAATCAAATATTTTTTGAACTCTTTCTTTATTGTCTCAATTTGATCCTTCGTTGCTCTTGATATTATTACAAAATCACGATATTTCAAATGCGTATTGATAAGCTCTACGAGTATATCTTCACTTTTTTCTGCGCCATAAATTATCTCAGGTATCTTAAAATTTGTTGTAATTGGAGCCAATGATTTCTGCAAATTTGATAGAAGAGCGATTTGCATTAATTTTTCTGCATTCTCTACTGAAATTTCTCCCTCTTTAAGCTTCTTAAGTATTTCTCGAAGTACCATTCTACCACAACACAAATATTAATTTACTTTTGCTCCGCCTCAGTATTTGATTCATAACGTAATAAAAATAGGGTAAAAATGAACTTATAATTCTTTCATTTTATTTTTTGATAAAATTTCCTTGAATCGAATTGCAGAATTCCAGCTATAGATTCCATTGTTAAAGAGAATATAAAATACACTCTCTTCATCACCTATACTTGTAATATAAGATTGTAACCAGATTAAATCGTCTTTTGTGTAATCATAATTATACATTTTCTTTCCAGGAGGTTTCCCGTGAAGTCTGAAGTAATAAATACCAGAATTGAGAGACTCTGCTCGTGCAAATGGGTCGTAGACGTAGATTAAATCTAGTTTTGATACTATCTGGAAAATAGTTTTCAACGACCATTCATCACCACGAGGCTCCCAACCCAATATTAAGTCATCTCGAGAGATATCACTGAAGAAAGATATCATGTTGTTGATATTTTCATCAGTTGGTCTAAAAGATTTAGGTGTCTGAAATATACACACCTTCGCATTTAGAATATCACAATATTCCTTAGTTCTATTCCACGCGTCAAAAACCTCTTTTGTTGGTTTGAAAAAACCATAATTCTCCGAAGCCTTTATTGTAACATTCGCTTTTTTATAAGTTGGTGATGTTGGAGGATGCGTTATAAACTGAGATGCTTTTACAGAGAATTCGAAATCTGAAGGCGCTTCAGTACGCCATTTTTTCAATGTTTCTTGTTTAGGAAAGCGATAAAATATATCCTGAAGCTCGATAAGCCTAAATTCCTCGAAATATTTTTTCCGACTCTTTTGATATCCGCAGCAGCCAAGTTTTATAATCATTGAAGGGGCCTCACATGTAAACTCAATGATTACTATTGATGATTAAAATTTTCACTACATCATATAAATAACATTTTTTAAAAATATTTAATAGCTACTTTACTCCTAATGAGGCATATATTACACACATAATTGATGAATAAAAGAAATATTTATTTTGAGGGACTATCACAATGTCAGAAGAAGAAAACATTATAGAATTAAAGAATGTATGGATTAAGCATCGAGGGCAAGAAGATTTTGCTCTTAAGGGCATTTCATTGACGGTAAAAAAGGGCGAAACACTAGGTATTATAGGGCCTACAGGGGCTGGCAAAAGTACTCTTTGTATACTGCTAAATGGACTAATACCGAATATTGTTAGAGTTGAGAAATTTAAGGGCAAAGTTATAGTCAAAGGCATGAATACTAAAAAACACAAGGTTTCAGAGCTGGCTCCAATTGTTGGCGTTGTTTTTCAAGATTATGAAAGTCAAATTTTCAGAACAAATGTTGAGTTAGAAGTTGCTTTTGGTCCAGAAAACCTAGGATTGACTAGAGAAGAAATTGAAGACCGAATAAAAACTAGCCTACACTGGACACGCTTAACCGGCTTAGAAAAACGATATACACATGAACTGTCAGGTGGTCAAAAACAGCGATTGGCAATTGCATCTATTTTAGCAATGGAGCCAGAGGTAATTGTACTTGATGAAGCAACATCAGACCTTGACCCTATTGGAAAATACGAAATTTATAAAGTTGTAGAGGAGCTAATGAAGAAAAAGGAGATTACACTAATAATGGTTGATCATCACTTAGACCGAGTAGCAGAAATCGCGGATAGAATTATTGTGTTGAACCAAGGAGAAATTGTCTACGAGGGTACTCCAAAGGATGTATTTTCTCATGTTGATGAACTTATAAAGATGGGACTTAGACCCCCACAGGTTACGGAGCTCTTCTACAAACTAGATAAGAAATATAATCTTGGCATGAAAAGTTATCCATTATCTATAGATGAAGCATTATCTGCTTTCCCAAAGAATTTAAAAATAAGACCACCACCAGCCAACAATCCTGATGTAGAAGAAGGAGAGCCAGCTATAGAAATACGCGATGTATGGCATACATATGATGGTGTGAATTGGGCCTTAAGAGGTATTAATCTGAGAATTAACAAAGGAGAATTCTTGGCATTGATTGGTAATAACGGCTCTGGTAAAACTACGCTTGCAATGAGTATAAATGGAATAATCACACCTACTAAAGGTTCAATAAAGGTCTTTGGAGAAGAAGCAACAAGAATGACTGTAAAAGAGTTGGGTCAGAAAGTAGGATATGTGTTCCAGAACCCGGACTTTCAGTTAGTTTCAAACACAGTATATGACGAAATTGCACTTGGGTTGAAACAACTTAAGCTACCTAAAGATGAGATAGATAGACGAGTAAAGGACGTATTAAAAACACTAAATATCGAAGAAATTGAGAAAGAAGATCCATTCTTCCTAAATAAAGCTAACAGACAAAGAGTTGCTGTAGGCAGCGTTCTTGCAATCGAGCCAGATATTATAATACTAGATGAACCAACAACAGGATTAACCCCTGGAGAAACTAGGAGCATACTGAATCTCGCAATAGAACTTAACAAAGAAGGAAAAACAATCATAATTATAACTCATGATATGTGGCTTGTCGCAGAATACACTCAACGTGCAATAGTTCTCAATAATGGACAAATACTAATGGATGGGCATCCACGTGACATTTTTGCCAAGTTGGATCTATTACGCAATGCATTCATAGAGCCCCCACAGATATCCCGGTTTTCCTTGAAACTAACTAAGAATAATTATTTATCGGTTGATGAATTTATCAATCATTTGGAGGAGTGATTTATGGTCCAATTCACACTTTATGTTGATAAAAATACATTTTTACATAGGTTAGATCCTCGTTCAAAACTAGTTTGGCTGGTCTGTGTATGGATTTGGGCTTTAGCATTTAACAATCCAATATGGGTCTCATTCATTTTCATAATTTCAGTGGGTTTCGGGTTGCTATCAAAATCACTCAGCAAGTTTGGATTCGCTATCTACGGATTAATTTCACTGTTCATAATGTCAGCGCTTATGTGGCCTTTCTTCAGGCACGGTGAAACAATAATTTATGCTTTTTATCTTCCATTTACGACAATTACAGTTGAATATGAGTCAGTTTTATATGGCCTTGCTGTTGCAATGAGATTATATGCTATGATTACTGCAAGCCTTGTTTTCTTTGCCACCACAAGGATTGAGGATCTGTCAGTAGCATTATACAAGCTTAAAATACCATACGGGCTCATTTTTGGAATAACTACCATATTCAGATTTATTCCAACGATGTATGGAGAGGCACAATTAATTACTCTAGCTCAAGAAGCACGTGGTGTGGATTTAAGAAGAGGAAGTCTTATTGAAAAAGCGAAGAATGCAGCACCAATGATAACACCACTTTTCGTAACCACACTGAGAAGAGCTGGTGAGTTAATAATGGCGGTAGAAAGCAGAGGATTCCTTATGGGTGGTGAAAAACGCTCATTTTACTATGAAATAAACTTTGGCATAGCAGACGCACTACTTATAATATTATCAATAGCCGCAGCAATCTTCTTCCACTACTTAAGATGGGTACTTGGATATGGTGTAATGCTACCGCAATACCTGTAGAGGTGATAGTATGAGGGGGAAATTCATATTATGCGCGGTAATCCAAATAGTTATTCTCTTTGTAGAAGCAATCATGTTATTACAAGATAAAATATCGCAGTTTACAGCCACATACCAGTCCTTAGCTTTGTTTGCTATAGTGCCATCTGTATTTGAAACCATTGCACAATTAGCAATTACACCGATTACGCACCAAGACTTTCTTATACTCTTTGCAGTATGGGTTATTGCTGGTGTGATCTCTGGGTTAATTATTCGGAACCCAACAAGTGCTATAGTTGGAGCTATGACTGCTGGGGTTATAATGGGGCTTATAATCGTTGCATCGATGTGGGTAGTAAACGGTATCGACCTTTATGTTGCATTCTTTAACGATGTCTTCGCAACATCTCTTGATCAAGTTGTTTATAGATCTTTCTATGTAACAGCAACTCAGCATTTCGTTTGGGCATTTATTCCAGCATTCATGATGGGAATATTCAGTACAATTGTTGCTACGATTTTCAGTAAGCCAGAAATACCAAAAAGAGATATGCCAGCAGAGATGTATGAACTTCTCAAAGAATGTCCTAACTGTGGTGCAAAATTCCAGAGCTTCCCGCTATATTGCTCGAGATGCGGAACCAAACTTATCAATGAATAATAAAGTAATTTTTATTTAGTCGTCTATGCTTTTTTTCTTTTTAGTTATTATATAGGTGAGTCATGTGAGCAAAAAACAAACTATCGATGGCAAGAAAAGGGAATACGTAAATGATTTACGTTACGCAGTCGATTTATTAGATGGTTTTAGAAGGCCACCATTACCCATTCATGAACTATTAAAAAAACAAGTAGTTAAATCACCACTAGTAAAACCTCTAGAGAGAACTAGACTAAATGCAATAATACTAAATGTCAGTAAAGAGAAAAAAGACAAAGTACTAGAAAAGAAATGGGAAGAATTTAAAAATGTGTTTGTCAAATTTGTACCATACATTAATGAATATGAAGCAAAAGCACGTAGACTCAATATGATACTATTTTTAGCAGTGGGATTCGCTGTCTTTGGAACAACTCTTCTAACACCACAATTGTCATTACCAATATGGGCACCAGGAATTATTGGGCTCTCAGTATTTATAGTAAGTATATACTTCTATAGAAAGAAAGATCTAGAGAATCTAAGCAGATTAAGAAAACGATGGAAACTAGGAAATCTGGTACGAGAACTTGTGGACATAATGGCATTACATTTAAGTACGTACATACAAGATAACAACTTAAATCCAGCGGACTTTACGCTGGACTCGAATTTCAAGGATTATAACAACCTAGAAGTTATTGAAGATCATAAAAAATGGTATAGATTAGCACCAAAAGTACGATAAAAGTCCTTTTATTAACTCTTCTTTTTATTAAAAAAACATTTAGCTAACATAAATATAAATACCACTTCTAAGTATGATAATTTAAATTTGGTTCTAGAAGCTCTAAAATTCGGATAAAGAAAAAAACGAAGTGATATATAATGAAAGAGAATATAACTATGTTTAAATACACACAAATGGTAATTTTCTTTGCCCTATCAACTGCTTTCTATGCCGTAATTCTATGGATCTTCGCAGTAATGCCACTATGGATAGTTCCAGGTGTCACTGCACTACGACCTGGAAATGCTATTCCACCCGTAACTAGCTTACTATGGGGTCCAGCAGCCACATGGGGTACTGCACTTGGTAACTTGATTGGATTCGATGTATTAGGTGGTGCTCTAGGCTGGGGCTCTGTTGGTGGATTTATTGGTAACTGGGTTTATGGACTCTTGCCATATTATACATGGAATAAAGTATTTACTGAAGAACCTGACTGTAAGACTACCAGCAGCTTAATTAAATTTGAGTTGACAACATTCTTGGCAAGCAGCGCATGTGCAATGGTAATTAGTACATGGGTAGAAGCATTTAACTTGTTCCCATTCTCAATACTATCACTGATAATTACGTTCAACAACTTTATTGCAGGAGCCATCCTGGGTCCGATATTAATGGTAATATTCTATGACCGTGTCAAGAGACTCGGTTGGCTCTGGACTGATGTAATGCAAGAATACTCTATGACTGCTCGTGTAAAGAGTAAGAAAGCATTCACGGGATATATTCTTGTTTGGATTGGATTTGTCGTTGGCAACTTTGTAACAATTCTACTAGGCTTTGGTCTAACAGGAGCTTTCTGGTCACCTGTTGAAGGTATCATTGGTGTTGACTGGTCTCAATTCGGCAAGGCATTTGGTGGCTTACCAGTAGTAGCTACGGCATTAGTATTCATAGCAATTGGTGTTGTTGGCCTTGCAATGATGGAATTTGCAGCACAATGGGAAGTCCCACCAGAGGCAAAGGAAGAAGAAGAGGAAGAATAAAACAAATTTCTACTGTTTTTTCTTCTTTATCATTTTTTATGTAATTTTGCAATTTGTTGATAAATATAAATAGTAGATTTAATTCGGTTTCTATTCAACTTTTAATTTGTGCCCAATTTTCCATAATCCATGCATATTACATCTGGCGGCAACTATTAGCTTTGCAGTACTACTAAGGATAACTTTAAGTTTTACATAAGGCAATGCAACTATCGGCAAGAAATCTACTCGAGATAAATATTCATTGTCAAGAAATGTCTGAATCCACACCATATGATGTTCTAATGTATTTGGATGTGGAGGATCTCCTATCTGAATCTCTATATCGAAAGGCTTACCACTTTCAATTTTTTTTCAAGAACCTTCACAATAGGTGTATGAATTTTCTTATACTCAGATAAATCAGATGTGTCCTCTATTATATGGACTATATCAATATTAACTTTCTTAAAAATGCACTTTCATCCCAGAACTATCTCTTTTAAAAATCCCAAGTTCTGAAGATACCTTCTCTAGCATAGAGTCAGTAAATACCGGCCCATCCTTACAAACACGATATGGCCCTATCATGCAAGAACCGCACAATCCAAAGCCACACTTCATGTATCGTTCTAGACTGGCCTCCACAGGGATATCATATTGCTTACATAATTTCCAAGTACTTTTTATCATTAGTTCTGGTCCACAAACAAGGCATCTATCAAACGAAACATCCTTCTCTAACAAAATAGCCAATTGGTCTACAGTAGTGCCTTTAAAACCAGCTGTCCCATCATCAGTAGTAATGTAAAGAGTGTTCTGAGCTATCTTTTTTAAACGATTAATAAAAATTAACTCTGATTCAGTACGTGCACCAACTATAGTTGTGATAACAGCTTCTTTCTTAGCAAGTTCTTCAGCAGCAAATGATAAAGGAGCAATTCCATACCCACCACCGACCAGAATTATATTACCAGGTGTAATTGAGAAACCATTTCCATATGGACCTTTTATGCCCAACAAATCACCAGAAGACAGTGTATGCATATATTCCGTCGTTGTACCAACACGAGCTACAGTTAACCACAATTCGCCACTTTCTGGATCACTTTTTGAAATACTTATTGGAATTTCCTCATATCCAATAACCCATACCATCAAAAATTGTCCTGGTTTTGCTATAGACGCTACTTGTGGAATATTCAAAACAAATGTCTTAACCTTTGGACTTTCAACAATAACTTTTTCAATATTCGCTATAATAGGATAGTTATAAGACTTCTTTTCAGTAAGCATGCTTTTCACCAATCCAATATGGATAAACAAATGACCCATAGCCTGGTTTTCCAATAATCTTTTCATTATCATAGACTAGAGTCCCACGAATAAAAGTTTTCATTACTTTGCCATAGACTGTTTTTCCTTCAAAGGGCGTAAATTTTGTCTTTCCGTGCAACTTTGAACCTTTAATAACCCACTGCTTTTTCAAATCAACAAGCATAATATCTGCATCAAGACCTTTTTTCAAAGCACCTTTCCGATGATTAAGACAAAATATTTGAGCCGGTTTTGTTGAGATTCGTTCAACTACATCTGCCAGCGTTAAGAAACCATTATGAACTAAAGTCAATGCCAGCGGAACTAGTGTTTCTACCCCAACAATTCCAGAAGGTGCCTTTGTGATATCATCTTCACCTTTAAGTTTTTCTTCTAGTGTATGTGGTGCATGATCACTAGCTATTATATCAATTATATGCTCTTTAAGTGATTCAAGAATTGCTATTGTATCATCCTTGGTTCTAAGCGGAGGGTCACATTTTGCAATAGGCCCAAGATTCATCAACTCTGGATATGACAGAAGAAGATGATGTGGTGTGCATTCAGAAGTTAAAGGCAATTTCTCTTGTTTTGCTTTTCGAATTAAGTTTGTAGATTCTCGAGTGGATATGTGGCACAAATGAGTGGTTGCTTGATAGTCTCTAAGTAATTTGATTACACTCTCTACTGCACTAACTTCTGCTTTTGGTGTACGCATAAGATAGTGATATAGCAAATCTCGTTTTGCTTTTCTTTGCTCTAATTTTGCCTTTTCTTGGGCAATTATTTGCGGATCTTCAGCATGAATTACAACTTTAGTATTAAGATTGTTCTCAACTATCAAAGAATAGATATAACGCAATGTAGATAAGGGGTCATCTAACTTAGGCATGTAAACTTTGATTGAAGGTATGTTACTCTGGAGAAGCTCTTGGAGTTTTTTCTCATCCTCTGAAACTCCAGCATGTAATGAAAAGTCAACAATTGCTTTTTTTTCTCCAATTTCTTTTTTTTCTTTATAACGACTCAGTGTATTCGTATGTGGAATTGTATTTGGCATGTCAATAACAGTAGTTACGCCACCTGCAACCGCAGCCATTGAACCAGTTGTAAAATCCTCTTTATGAACGCGTCCTGGATCTCTAAAATGCACATGAATATCCACAGCGCCTGGTAAAGCAACATACCCTTGGCCATCAATAATAATATCCGCACTTGGCTGATGAGTTTCCTTTCCAATGTAGTATATTCGCCCATTTTCAACAGAGATACAGCCTTCAACGAGGCGATTATGTTGCAGTAGTTTAATGTTTTTTATTAATAAGTCAATAACCATGATATCAACTCTATAACGAAATTATCGCTATTATTGCTTAAAATTTTTTACTTGCAACAAAAATAGAGTACAAAGTTAAGATAGTCTTATACAAAATGATCTGATACAAAATATCTCAACATACGACATACACAAGTGGGTTTCGTAATTTATAACAAAGCTTTAAATCATACGTGTAACAAAATTTTTTAGAGTAAATTAAGATAAGAAGCAAAAACAAGAGGTTGAAGTTTGTGCCATTTAAAGGTAGAGATATTGTAACGCTTGATGATTTAACAAATGAAGATATAGATAAAATTCTTTCAACCGCAAAGAAAATGGAGAAATATGCTCGCGGGGATCCTCCATCAAATCTTTTGGCAGGAAAAATCCTAGCAACGCTATTTTTTGAACCCTCAACAAGAACCAGACTTAGTTTTGAGTCAGCTATGCATAGACTTGGTGGTAGTGTCATCGGTTTTACATCTACAGAGAGTTCTTCCGTTGCAAAAGGTGAAACATTAGCAGACACAATCCGAACTGTTGAAAATTATGCAGATGTTATTGTACTAAGACATCCTAAAATGGGCGCAGCTAGAGCTGCTGCAGAAGTTGCACGTGTTCCACTAATTAATGCGGGAGATGGTTCAGGACAACATCCAACACAAACTCTCTTAGACCTATATACAATAAAAGAATCGAAAGGCAGGTTATCTAATCTTAATATTGCATTATTGGGGGATTTGAAATATGGACGAACTGTTCATAGTTTAAGCCTTGCACTGGGTCGATTTAACAAAAAACTATATTTCATTTCACCAGAAACCTTACGAATGCCAACAGAAATAATCAATGATTTGAAAGAAGCAGGTGTTGAAATAATAGAAACAACAAATCTTGAAGAAGTAATAGGTGAGCTAGATGTGCTATATGTAACAAGAATTCAAAAAGAACGCTTCCCAGACATCACGGAATATGAGAAAGTAGAGGATGCATATAGAATTGATAAAGAGATTTTATCTAAAGCAAAATCAGATTTGATTGTTATGCATCCGCTTCCTAGAGTGAAGGAGATATCCTACGAGGTGGATTCACTGCCAAATGCAATCTACTTTAAACAAGTATTTAATGGGCTTCTAGTAAGGATGGCACTTCTAGCATTGATTTTGGGGGTGGTTGAATGAGTGCGGATAATGGAACAGAACTCAGAGTTAAGAAAATAGAAAATGGAACAGTGATTGATCACATACCAAAAGGCCGTGCTTTGGCAGTTCTACGAATTCTTGGTATAAGATATCCAACTGACTTTATAGTTTCCGTTGTAATGAACGTTCCCAGTGGAAAATACGGTACAAAAGATGTGGTAAAGATAGAAAATAGAGAGTTAACCGAGGATGAACTTAACAAGATTGCTCTTATAGCTCCTGAAGCTACAATCAACATAATTCGGAGCTATAAAGTTGCAAGAAAATTTAAGGTCGAACTTCCAGATCATATAGAAAATGTTGTTAAATGCGCAAACCCCGCATGCATTACAAATACTAGAGAGCCCGTGAAACCAACATTCACTGTTATTCAGAAAAGTCCAGTTATATTAAGATGTGACTACTGCGGCAAGTATACAACATTTGAAGACATAATAGAACAATTTTAAGTGATGGCTATGACGCGTAAATACCTTAAAGAGATAATAGAAAATGTTGCTAGTGATAAAAAAACCAGAGTGATACATGCCCTAGATATTATTCCCAAAGATGATGAAAGTAAAGACGATTTTACTACCAGAGTGTTTTCACTAGTTGATTCAATAAAACCATATATTGCGGCACTTAAAATAGGTTACCCGTTTGTACTTGCCAGCGGTCTCGAAACAATCTCACGAATAAAAAAACACGTGGAGGTACCATTGATAGCAGATTTTAAAGTCGCTGATATAAAAAATACAAACAAATTGATTTCAAAAATGGCTTTTAAAGCTGGTTTTGATGCCATAATAGCTCATGCATTCGTAGGCACTGACGCTTTAGAGGGAATTACTGAAGAAATTGCATTACACAAAAATAAAGGACTATTCATTGTTGTAAATATGTCGCATCCTGGTTCAATGCAATTTATTACACCAGTATGGAGAGATTTAGTTAAAGTTGCAATAGAATGTAATGCAACAGGTGTAATCGCTCCCGGAACTAGACCTACCGAAGTTAAACAAATCCGCGAAACAATTGGTGATGAGTTATTGATATTATCACCGGGCATTGGCGCACAAGGAGGAGGGCCTGGACAAGCAATTCTAAACGGAGCAGATTTTGAAATAATCGGTCGTGCCATATATAATGCCAAAGATCCCAAGGAATCTGCAAAAGAACTTGCTAAAAAGACGTGGGAAAGCTATGTTAGGAGGAAATCGATATGAACCAAAATTGGATGGAACTTAAAAAGAATCTTGCGAGAGAAATAAGTTTAGGATTGGCAGATATAGGATCAATGAAATTCGGTGATTTCACTTTAACAAGCGGCAAATGGTCTCCATTTTACTTGGATTTACGAATTGTACCGTCATTCCCTTCATTTTTTGACAAAGTTACAGATTGCTATGTTGATATAATAAAGAATGAAATAGGAGATGCCGTTGATAGAATTGCAGGAGTTTTAACGGCAGGAGTACCAATAGCCACATTGGTTAGTTACAAACTAAAAAAGCCTTTAATTTATGTAAGACGAGAAACGAAGGCACATGGTGCAAAAAAACAAATTGAAGGCGTTTTAAACAAAGATGACAAAGTTGTTGTAATAGATGATCTTGTAACATCTGGAGGAAGTGTACTTGATGCTACAAAAGCAATAAGGAATAATGGAGCACATGTGGAGCATGTAGTAGTTTTAATAGATAGACAACAAGGTGCTAAAGAGAATTTAAGCGCAATAGATGTAAAATTGCATTCACTTATGACTGTAACTGAGTTAGTAACTTTTCTTTATAATCAAAATAAGCTGTCCAAAGATAAGTATAATATAATCATGGATTATCTAAGAAGGGAACAGGGAGAAGTTTAGAGAATGCTTCAGAATAGAATAAATGTAAATCTTGCAGGATTAGCGTTGAGTAGTCCACTCATGCTAGCCTCTGGAGTTCTTGGTCAGACGGGAGACTCTCTAGCTAATATTGCAAATTCTGGTGCTGGTGCTGTTGTTACAAAATCAATAGGACCTGCTCCAAATCCAGGACATCCTGGGCCAAACATAATTGAAGTCGACTGCGGCTTCATTAATAGTATGGGTTTACCAAATCCAGGAGCTAAAAATTTCATAGAAGAAATAAAAGTCTTTAAAGAAAAGTCAAATAAGCCAATTATTGTAAGCATTTATGGATCTACCGAAGAAGAATACGCTTTTGTGGCTGAAACTTTTTCAAAAGCAGATATTGACGCTATAGAAATCAATGTTTCATGTCCACACTCTAGAGAGAAAATACTTAACATAGGACTTTCTCCAGAAATGGTGAAAAATGTTATTTTTGCAGTAAAAAATGCAATTAGACCTAAAAGTATTCCTCTGTTCTTGAAATTAGCTGGAAACACACATATAGAAAACCAACTTAATGTTGCCAAAGCGGCTATAGATGCGGGTATTGATGGACTGGTAGCTATAAATACATTACCTGCAATTGCTATAGACATTTGGACGGAAAGGCCTGTTTTAGGATTCAAAATAGGAGGCTTGTCTGGACCAGCAATAAAACCGGTAGCGGTTAGGATTGTGTATGAACTGTTTAAAAAATTCGGTACACAAATACCAATAATAGGCGTTGGTGGAATTATAACATGGAAAGATGCAGTCGAATTTATGCTAGCTGGTGCAACAGCTGTTCAAATTGGTAGTGGTATTGCTTATAGAAATATCACTATCTTTAAAGAAATTAATGATGGACTTGTAACCTACCTAAATAAAAAGAAAATTGGCAATATAAGGGAAATTATAGGAAAGGCCCATCGATATTAAACTTTGTAGAAAAATTAAAATTACTCAATAAATGTGAAGAAGTATTGTTAATAGCAAAAGGTTTGTGATTTAATGACTAAATATATCTTTATAACAGGAGGAGTGATGAGCGGTTTAGGTAAAGGTGTCACTGCTGCTTCAATTGCAAAATTGTTTCAATTTAGAGGTTATTCTGTATCTATGATAAAAATTGATCCGTATCTTAATGTTGATGCGGGAACCATGAATCCCGTCGAGCATGGCGAAGTTTTTGTGACCGAAGAAGTATGGGAGTTTAAGCCTGCACCAAATTTTAAATTTAGAATTTGTGAAATAGATCAAGATTTCGGTACATATGAAAGATTCCTAGATAAGAACTTGCATCCAATGAACAATATAACAAGTGGTCAAATTTATCTCTCAGTAGTCTTAAAAGAAAGAATTGGATACTTTTTAGGAAAAACAATTCAGATAATACCACACATAACTGAAGAAATAAAAAATAGAATTAGGCAAATAGCTGAGATACAAAAACCAGATATTTTGATAACTGAAGTTGGCGGGACTGTAGGTGATATTGAATCAATGCCTTTTCTTGAAGCTATAAGACAATTTATATTGGAATTACCTAAGGATGATGCAGCTATTGTTCATGTAACCTATGTACCATTCCTTAAAACTGTGAAACAATTCAAAACGAAACCAACGCAACATAGTGTAAGGATGCTTCAAAGTGCTGGACTTCAGCCTGATGCAATAGTGTGTAGAATAGAGCATGACACATGGCTGGATGAAGATTCAAAACAAAAAATAAGCCTCTTCTCTAATATACCAAAATCAGCAGTTGTAATAAATCCAGATTTGCCTGTAATTTACAAACTACCACTTCTCTTTGAAGAACAAAATTTCGGAAAATATCTAATTAGCCGATTAAAGCTTGAAGATAGAAATAAAAATATGAAAGATTGGGAAGCAACTATAAAACGTATTGAATCAGCAAAAGGCATAATAAAAATCGCAATGCCTGGAAAATATACATCTATCGTTGACAGTTATGTTAGCATCAACGAGGCTCTAAAACATGCAGCTAGTGTTTTTGAAAGGATAGTTGAGATTCATTGGATAGACACCGAGAAAATTGAAAATAATCCTGACGCTGTAAAAGTACTAGATAATTATGATGGAATTCTACTAACACCTGGATTTGGTACACGTGGCGTAGAAGGAATGATTAAATGCGCCGAATATGCAATTGAAAAAAATATACCTCTCTTAGGGATATGCTTCGGTTCACAGCTACTATTTATCGCATTTTACAGGAAAATAATGGGTTATCTAGAGGCAAATAGCACGGAAGTTAACCCAGACACACCATACCCAGTAGTGGATTTGCTTCCAGAACAAAAACAAATCAAAGAGAAAGGAGGAACTATGAGGTTAGGAGCACATAAAGTGATCATTAAAGAAAATACAAAGCTTTATGACGCTTACAAAAAGAAGGAAATATATGAACGCTTTAGACATAGATATCATATAATTCCACACTATGCTGAAAAAGCAGAAAAATATGGCTTAGTAACATCAGCTTACGATGAAAGCGGTCGAATAATAAATGCAATAGAAATAAAAAACAAATGGCTTGTTGGTGTACAGTTCCATCCAGAATACAAAAGCAGACCTACAAGGCCTAGCCCCATATACCAAGCCTTTATAAATGCTATTATAAAAAGTAAAGAAAAAAATTAGGCGGCAACTTCTAACTTTCTGCGAAGCTCAGCCAATTCATGATCTATTTCACTTAAACGGCGGCGCAAATTGACAGCTTTTCTTAAAAATGCACCAAACTCGCGATCTCTTTGTTGTGCAGTTATAATGCCCTTTGCATAATCTTCATCTAATTTCTTAATTGCCTCTTGTACCCTTTTTCTTTCAGCTTCAACCTCTGATCTTTCTGATTCTAACTTTCTAATCTGAGCCAAAACCTCAGCATTTTCAGGAACTACTTCAGCAGGTTCTGCAACTTCTTTTTGTATCGTTGGTTCTACTTTTTTAGGTTTCTCAATTAATTCTTTAACATCTATTGGTTTTACTTTTGGGGAGAATATATTTTTTAATGCATTAACGATTTTAGTAATAAAAGACATTACATAACCCCCATTTCACGAGCTAAATTATTTCGTATTTCAGTCAATATATGAAGGGCTATACTTCTGCGAACCTCACCGAGACGGTAGCTCTGAATAATTCGACGCATAATGTCCTTTGCAGGAAATGTTGTAATCACTGGTTTGCTCAGCAAATGATAACGCTTATTAACTGTCTTTACTATTTTCTGACTTTCAAGTTTTTCCATGAGTTCAATTAATTTATCTTCATCAATATTTGTTATAGCTTCGAGGTCTTGTAACGTTTTCGGTCCCTCATCAAGTGCTGATATTATTGCTTCAATATCCAGATTTGTCAATAGGTTAATGACAAGCATCTGCTCTTTACGTGTTACAGTGTAATTTTCGAAAAATGCCTTTACTGTAGGTAAGAATGATGGCTCTATTTTTCTGGGTGGAACCCTGCCAAGCCAAACATGCTTATTTAAGAAAACTATTTCATCTTCTTCCCCTTCAATCCACTTCCTAATGATGATCTCTTGGTCTTTAAGAGGATCTAAGATGAAATCAATTGGTTTATCTACGAGCTTCTGTAAGTCATCCGCCCTAGCATAAAGTTCGCGTTCTAAGTATTCAAGAACTGCCAAACGTTCTCGATTGCTTAGTAATAATGCAAGCTTTTGTTTAGTTGTGAATTTCAAGTATGCAAGAATTCGTTCATAAACCTCTGGAAGCAATGAGATTATTTTCTTATCAGGTAATGAGAGTATTTCGCTACCAATGAGTTTCAAAGGCTCTTGGAAATCTTCTGTATTTTCCTCAGGCTTCAGAAGAAGCATAATGAATTTGTTAATCTCAATACCTCCAAAGTAGCTGGCGATATTGAGTTCATCGACCTTCATGGAAATAAAGTTCGATTCTCTGCGTTCCCCAAGTACATGGCCTCCATAGACTCGCATTGTTAATGTCCCATCTACTTTCATGTCAGATGGGTGCTTTGCAATTAATTTTGTTCCGATACGATCATCCCATTTGACAACCGCAATTCCATAAGGCATTTTCACTCACCCTCCTCAATCTTAATACTTGGTGGAGATGTCCCTATGGGCTCGAAGTATGGTCCAAGCATCTCATTGTACACCTCTTCAAATGTCGGGAACTGTTCAAAGTTAGGTATCTTTCCTCTGGAAAGCATCTTTATTGCCTTATCAGCATTTCTGATTATTGCTGGAATCTTATGTAACCTATATGCATAAATTGCTGAACCAAAGATGGCAACACTGCTCAAAGCCAAGGTAATTCCAAATGTAAGCTGAGATTGTGTGAGCTTTATGCCCAATATAGGGATTGTCACTGTTACTTCAACTATGTTAAATGAATCCTGCAACACTACTGATTCATAATTTAATTTACTGGCATTTACTACAAAGTTATATGGGCTTCCATCTATTGTAAGATTACTTACATCAATCACAACGCGATAGATACCATCGCCTATCTCAACAGCTGTATATTCTTTTCCTAGGAGTGTTATTATAACAGTTGCCCCAGAGATTGTCTTGTTATTAAGTACATCTGTATAGGTTATTATTATCGTCAAATTGTTGCTTCCTTGTTCTATGTTCTTAATGAAATCTATCGTTAAATTGGTTGGAATTGGCAGTACATGCAATGCATATGTCTCAGTCTTGTTTTGGAATCCAGTTTTGTTTAATTGCAAAACAGCAACATAATCACTTGCATTTAATAACCCAAGGTCTAACTCGCCAAAGTATGTACCATTGTTACCTAAATCTTCAAGTGTTATTACTATATCGCCAATAGTCAATGTAAGGTTTCCATTAACAACTGCCTCGTCATTGTATGTATTCGTAACATTAACTGCAATCAGGAGTGTTGTATTCCAATAACCACTAAGGTCTGTTACTGAAAATTCCACAGGATAGAGGATCACCAGCTTAATCTGATATACATAGTCCTCATAATTCAGCTTGTGGACATACAACGTTATGTTATAAGTTCCTGGTGATGCAACACTTGTGTCAAGATAATGCTCATAGACGCCATTCTCACTAATTAACGGAAGATATCTCATACCACCGTACCATATAACATACACAGAAGCATCGGTAACACCTGTCTCATTAACAAGCTCTTTAACCTGAACATTTATGTATAATTTATCACCCCATACTATGTATGCTTCGTGAATATGTACTACATCTATTGGAACTGGATTTATTATTACATGTATCTTCACAGAAACAGTAGTGTAATTCATTAAGGACGCAATAATGGAAACATTATATTCACCTGTATAAAGATTTGATGTCTCTATGTTTACATAATATCTTTGTAATGTTGCATTATACTCAAATATGTCTGTGTGAGCAATCACTGGCCATGTTGCATATACTGTTGCGCTGGATATAACTGCATCTGTTCTGTTATCTATATACCTAATCTCTAACTCTAAATTATCCCCCCAAGTTAAGTTATATGTGTCTTGTAGATTTATGATTTCAACCCTTGTTGGGACTGGATTTATTCTTAGGATTATCTCTTGTGTCCTATTTACATGATTGCCTGCTTTTGCATAAACTATTATATGGTACACACCACTGACAAAATCGCTAGAGTTAAAGACAGCTGATTCATAATACATACTGGTGTCATTATAATGCATGTCATATGATGTACTAGTATTTGTAATGACAAAATATACGGTTGCATCACTCACTGGCGCTTTCTTTAATAAGCTGGTGTAATTTGCTTCAATTTGGAATAACTCTCCCCAAGTAACTGTTATTTCATTGCTGCTAACATGCAATTCTGTGCTTACAAAGTTTACCTCTAATGGTATAGAAATTGTTTGATTTATGTAGCCTCTTTTTCCAATAACTATATAGATAGTATAACTACCAACATTAATGTTTTTTAATTCAGTATCTATATTTAGTTGATAAATACCATTTCCGACTTCAGTGAGACTTCCACGAAGTATTTCAGACCTTTCAGCACCATAGATTATATAGGTTTTATTAGCAGCAGCAGAAATGGGCAACACATGATCTATATCCATATAGGTTACTGTAAGTGAAACTGTTTCGGACCAATTTATGGAAATACTCGTAGGATTCGCTGTTAATTGTGTTTCTGCATATGTAATAGTAACAACAAATGTTAAAAGCTCATTTAATGGGTGATAATCTGGGTGGCTTGCATTTACCTTTATTATATATGGAAGTGTTGATGGGTACATTCCTAAATCGCTTGTATTTATATAAAGCATATAGGCACCATTTCCAATTGGCACAACATCACCAGCAGCTATAGTCCCTGTTCCAATCAACGTATCGTTAATGTATACTTTAAAACTAACATCGCCATCATTAATAGGAGCTTCGTCCAGTAATGTATCATTATAATATGTATAGTTCACAAGAAGTGTGAAGTTTTCGTTCCATGGTTTAGTAATAACAGTTGGGCTTAATGGCTTTAAAAAGGTGTCATTTGGATTATAATGAACTTCTACCACAAGTGTACGTTGTTGTTTATTCAGTAATGATACATCAATTGTTGAGGCGTTATTTTTAGGACCTTGGTATGTTGCATTCACTTTATAGGAATCACAGGGAATCCATTTAAACACACTATATCCAGTTGCATTTGTGGTTTGAGAAAGAATGAGGCTGCTACCATCACTAGAGTATATCGATACATTTGCGCCAGAGATTGCTTGATTATCACTAGCTCTTACTACATAAGTCACTAAGGTAGACATGTTAAGAATTATTTGATATTGCACTCCTGGTTGAATATTAATAATCTTGCTATCGTTAATTATAGTTTGGCCATAATCATTGGTGTATGAGATAACAAATTTCCAAGAGCCATTTAGAACTCTGTAAAACATTGTGATTCCGTTATTTTGAGTTGTATTTGTAACAATATTATTTGTAGTAAGTGTTTGATGTTCTAATCTTACTGTGGCAGAAGGTACTATTTCTGAATCTTTAGAAAGAACTTTGACTTCAAAGGATGTTAATCCAATAGTCTTTACAGCGTTAATAGAGCTAGTTGCATCAATATCTACTGAAGTTATTTGATCATATGTGTAAACTATACTAGTTTTAAAATTAGTATACTGAAACTTGAGTTTATATTGCCCGCTGGGCACACGGTAGAATGTAACGTTACCATTTGAATCCACAACATATGGTTCTGTGAGATCGCCATATGTTGAGTTCCAAAGTTTAACACGAAGTACTTCGTCAGAAGTATATTTTATAGGAATACCA
>Ga0164318_10000954_pt1 | contig 24327 bp, 21 predicted proteins | sample GuaBasSedimGuay9_FD_113734 | JGI IMG/M metagenome (GOLD analysis project Ga0164318, IMG submission 113734) | Subseafloor sediment microbial communities from Guaymas Basin, Gulf of California, Mexico - Guay9, Core 4571-4, 0-3 cm | ecosystem: Environmental > Aquatic > Marine > Hydrothermal vents...
TCACTATTAAGTACAAAATCAAAGTTTGTACCAGGAGAGATAATAGCTTCTAAAACTCTAGAAACATTTGGAGGAGTTCCCCTTTGTTTGATAATAACAACAGTATATTTTTCTTCAGATATTATACGACTTAGATGTTTCTCAAATGACACTACAGGCACACCTGCCATAAGTGGGTTTTCAGCACTATTTTTTCTACTGTGGGCTTTTGATGAATCAGATGCTAAATTACTTAATAAAGATTCTTCTATTTTAATTTTTTTAATTAAGTCGCCGTTGTCTTCCTCTACAATATTTATTAGGAATTTATCATCGTCCTGCAGATAAAGAATAACGTGCGTATATTTTTCCCTGTACGCAATTAGCAACGCATTGTGAAGTTCTACTGATGTATCGAATGAATTATTTTGCATTGCACTTTCTATTGTATATTTCATTTGCCTGCCTTTTGTTTAAATATTATATCGAAAAGACATATGCTTGACAAGTAAATTTTAAAATATTATAATACTGTTGAATGTGATGAAAAGGAATGTAATGTATAAAGTATTTAACAATCAATTTTATTTTTATGATATGAAGGATGGCATAGGACATAGTGATCCGTTTATTGCTAACTATTGCAAATATTTAAAATCCAGAAAGAAAGCCATTGGAACTATCACTGTTTACGCAAAGGCTATACATAAGTTCTGGCTATATTGCTTATACTTCCCTCCTTCTGTCAATGAGGACTTCTTTGATTATATGATTCAGTATGAAAACATAATCACCACGAAAGGATTTTCCATATACAAGAATACAAAGTTTTGCAGTGGGATTGATTCTGTATTTTCATCTAACGCATATAAAAAGGTTAAGAATCCAAAAACAGACTTTGTTGCATTACAGTCTTTTTTTACTTTCGTATTAAATAAAAAACTAAATACTAAGTTTGATATAGTAAATGATAGTTTACTGTATGCTATTTACTATGGTGATACATTTAATTATAAGAAGCTAGTCGTGAGGAATAGATACAGCAAGGGGGCGAGCTATGGACTAAAAGTGTCTCCTGAAATGAAGACAGCACTACTTGAGAGAGTTAATATCCTTGATGTCATATTATCTGGCATGAAAAGTCCAGAATCGGGCAAAATGGATAACAATAGTGTTTTTCCGCTGGCTGCATTCGATGCATTATTGTCAGTCGCGTCTACTCGAAATAAACTATATTACCTTCTGTGTGGAGCAACGTCAGCAAGGGCATCTCAGGCACTATGTTTTACAAGATTTGATGTCAACATAAAAGACAGAGAAATATATCTTGTTAATCCGAGAGGAGATAATGATAATGGCTTCGTCAAGATGCCTAGGAACGAAATGCTTAAGCAGTACGGTATTGATTTTAATTTGAAACCATACCGAAGTATCGGATTCAAATACAGCATTCCTGCTAGTACATCTGGAATACATGCGCTTACCTTTTTACCAACATACGAAAGTATTTTTTTTAAAACTTATTTTGCGTGGGATAAAAACATGAGTCAGGCTTCACCTATGGTCTTTCAAACATTTAATCGTAATGGGGACGTAGGCTTGTTGAGATACAGTAATATTTATGATAATTTTAAGGCAGACATAGAGAAAGTTAAAAAAAAATACCCTAATCTTAAAAAAAACCTAGATAGCTTTAATAACGGGCTTCACGGATTAAGGCATATGTATGGTTGCGCGATGGCTGACTATATTTACTATATTGATTTGCCAGAAAATAAAAAAATACGAGATGAAATTGGTTGGGATTTTACAAAAAATGAGTCAAAGGATATGGTCATGTCTGCAATGGGTCACTCCACAGAAAAGGAGAACAAAAAGTATTTTAAAAAATCACGATTTGTTTATGCGGATATCAAAAGAAGATTCAAAAAAGATAAAGACCATGTAATATCTCATCTTAAGAAAATACAAATCCATTCAGTAGGGGCAACAACTGATAACAGCTGTCATATTATAACTACTTAAAATTGCTTTAGTTTTATTCTTATATTGAAGTAATTACACGGTACCATATGAACAACAACTCAATAGAGGAAATAACTTGCTTAATCATGTAGAATATAAATTTGAATATGACACATCAAATAATAATATTATTGAAGAATTTTATAAACCATGTTTATCAAATAGCTTAATCTATAAAAGAGGTGTTGGCTATTTTACTTCGGGTTGGTTATCTGAAAATTCAAAAGGTTTAGCACAGTTTATTGAAAATGGTGGGAAAGTACAATATATCACAAGTCCTATACTAGATAAAAATGATTTAGAAGCTCTACAAGGAAACTTTGATAAATCAAGAATCGATAGTATTATTATTAATAATATTAATAATTTAGAGAATAGTTTAGCTGACGATACTCGCAATTTACTTGGTTGGCTAGTTCATGATAATATTATTGAATTTAAATTTGCAATACCTAGAATTAATTTAGAAGGTGGTGACTTTCATGATAAATTCGGAATATTTATTGATAAAGAGAATAATCTAGTATCTTTTAATGGCTCTATGAATGAAAGTATTAAAGGCTTTTATAACTATGAATCAATAACTGTTTGTACATCCTGGCAAGATAAAACAGGCTTCGAAATATGCAAAGGTAAGTTAAAAAGATTTGACAACTTATGGGATAATAAAGATCCAAATATATTTGTATATGAAATTAATGAACTAATAAAAAGAAAATTAATTCAACTAAAATCATACAATAGTAAAAGACCATATAAATTAACAGATGAAAAAATTGATACCAATAAAGTAGTAAGCAAACCATATTTACCTAGCTATTTAAAACTTCATAATTATCAAAAAACTGCTTATACTAATTGGCAAAATAATGACTATAAAGGTATTTTATCAATGGCTACAGGTAGTGGAAAAACAATTACTGCCTTTAGTTCCATAGTGCAACTATTAAATATAAAACCAAGGTTAGCAGTGCTTGTTGTTGTCCCATATCAACATTTATTAGTTCAATGGGCAGAAGGTGCTAAAGATTTTAATATTGACTTTATAGAATGTTTTGAAAGTTCAGCAAAATGGACTCCTCTATTATCTTCTGCATTAACAGAATTCAAATTAGAAACTAGAAATCAATTATTCTTTATTACAACAAATAGTACATATTTAACATCAAAATTTCAGAATTTAGTAAAGGAAATTGATGATTTACTTTTAATTGTTGATGAAGCACATAATTTTGGCTCAAAAGCAATTAGAAATAATTATTTAGAAAATGCAAATTATAGACTAGGATTGTCGGCCACTCCTGAACGACACTTAGATGAAGATGGAACAAATGCCATTAAAGGATATTTAGGAGATATTATTTTTGAATATAGTTTAAAAGATGCAATAAATGATAAAAAATTAACACCTTATTATTATTTTCCAGTACTTGTATATTTAACAGCTCAAGAGGAAGAGGAATTTATAGAATTATCCAAAAAGATATCTAGAATTGCTCAATTTAATAATGATGATAATAGTGCATTAGAAATGCTATTAATAAAAAGAGCAAGAATTATTGGCGGTGCTCATAATAAACTTCCAACACTTGATAAATTAATTACAGATAATAATCTATCTACATCTCAAGATAATTTATTTTATTGTGCATCCACTAAAGATGAAGGTGGTGAGATTAGAATGGTTGATCAAGTTTATACTCTTTTATCAAAAAAAGGTATGATTGTAGAAAAGTTTACAGCTCTAGATTCTTCTTCAAAAGGACAAAGAAAGAACTTAATAAATAATTTAGCAGATAATACAATCGATGGATTAGTAGCTATTAAATGTTTAGATGAGGGCGTAGATATCCCTTCTGTAAAAAGAGCTTTTATTTTATCTAGTAGTTCTAATCCTAAAGAATTTATACAACGCAGAGGTCGTGTATTACGAAGATTTGATGGAAAAGATTTTGCTGAGATATATGATTTCATGGTTGTTCCTATGCATAATTCCTCGGAAGAGAACTATAAGTATAATCGTAAATATTTAGAAACAGAATTAACAAGATATAGAGAATTTGCAAGATTAGCAATTAATTATCCAAGCTGTGAAGAACCATTGCTAGATGTAGCAGAAAAATATAATTTATTACACATATAAAAGGAGTTACTTAATGGAAGTTAAAGATAAAATTAAAGAGTTTATAAAAGAGGTATATAAGATTATTGACAATAATCAAAATTTATCAGAAAACAATAAAAAAGAATTAGTAAAAAAAGAAGTCGAAAGAAAGGTTTTAAAATGATATTAAAAAGATTAGTTTTAAATAATTTTCGGCAATTTAAAGGAAGAACAGTAATTGATTTTTCACCAATTGATGGCAAGCATGTAACTTTTGTATATGCTTCTAATGGTGTTGGTAAAACTACACTTTTATCATCAATTGTATGGTGCTTGTATGGGGGTGATAAATTAGAATATATAGACCAAAAGAGTTTATTCCTAAATAAATCACTTTTTCAAGAATTATCTGATTTTGGAGAAATGACTATAGAAGCAACGTTAATTTTTGAAGATAGAGAAAAACAATATACAGTTAAAAGAACAATAGTAATTCAAAATGTAGATAATAAACAAAAAATAACTGATCAAAATCTAGAAGTTCAAATTAATAATGAAACACAGTATAATCCACAAGATAGAATCAATAGTGTACTAAGTCCTGCAATGAAGGAGTATTTTTTCTTTGAGGGAGAAGGTGTTCAGAAATTTGCTGATGAATCAAATTATAAAAAAGTACAAGATGGTATTAAAAATATTATGAAAATTGATACCAGAGAAAAAGCTTTAAGCTATATAGAATCTGCAAGAAGTAAATTTGCAAAAGAACTTAAAGAAATAAATGCAGAACAAGGTAATGCTGATATATTGCCAGAAGAAGAAAAAGAATTATTAATAGAAAAACAAAAAGATATTAAACATAATATTGAAAAACTCAATAAAGATATAGAAACATTTGATGATATAATAAAGAAAATAGAGATTAATTTATTAAGCATAGAAGAGATAAAGATTTTATCTAAAGAAAGAGAATCATTACTGCAAGATATTGAAAAAGCCAAAGAGAAACGTAAAAATCTACAAGCTCAGCAAAAAGACAAAATAGCAAAAGAAGCATATCTGGCATTATCAAATGATGTTCTTACTATTTCAAAGAATATTATTGATGAAAAAAGAGAAACAGGAATTTTACCAGTAGGTATAAGAAAGAAGTTCGTAGAAGAATTAATCAACAGTCATATGTGTATATGTGGGACTACATTTGATAGTGGAGATAAGCACCATAATAAGTTACTAAATATCATAGAGAGCGTTTCGGATGAATCTGCAATTGAAGATATATTAAATGAGTTAAGCTATTTTATAGAAGCAAAAAAAGATATAACATCAAAATACTCATTAGAATATAAAACATTATCTGATGAGCTAACTAATACAAATGAAAAACTAAATTCTCTAGAACAAAAATTTAGCACCCTAGAAGATAACATAGAGGATGAGTTCCCACAGAATGAAGAAAATCTAATTTCAAGAAAAAAGCAAACTATAAATGATCGTGACAATAGCATAAAGACAAAAGAAAGATTTTCTATAGAATTAGAAGAAATTGAAAAGAAATTGAAAGAAATTGAAACATTAATTAATAAATATGAAACACAAAATGAAGCAATAAATTTAGTAAGAGATAGAATTGCATTTTGTTCAGAAGCAGTAGAAGTACTTTCAAAAGAAAATGCAAAAATTATAGAACAAATACGATGCGACTTATCTAAAAAAATAAATGATAAATTTCAGACTATTTTACATGCGCAAAAAAATGCAAAAATTGATGATGATTTTAGACTAATTATTACAGAGGGTGATAATGAGAATATATCTGGTAAATCAGGAGGAGAAGGACAACTAATAAGTCTATTATTTATATCTACTCTAATAGATATGGCGAGAAATAGAGAAAAAGAACGAAATACAAGTGATATTGATCCAGGGGCAGGAATATACCCAATTGTAATAGATGCACCATATGGTAAATTTGATACAGTATATAAACAATATATTTCAGAGGTTGTACGAGATATGGCTCCTCAAGTTATTATTTTATTAACACAAGAGCAATGGAATGATGGAAAAGATTTATATCCAATATTTAAAGATGATATAGCGCATCAATATGTTTTGATAGCTCATAGACCTAAACTAAGTCATTCATTTTCAAAAACAAATAGAATTAATTACAATGGTCAAAGTATAGATATGGAAATATTAGATGATGATGAATATACAGAAATTAAAAATATGAAGGATATATAATAATGAATTTACTATCTTCAAAAAGATTAAAAAAAGCAAAAGATAAAGACATTGTTTTCGAAATATTAGATATTAAAAAGAATAAGAAAACTGGTTTCTTTCATAAAATGACAGAGATATACGCTTTTGCAGTAGCTTTAGGTATAAAGTCAAAAAAAACTGAACCTATTATTGGCGGAAATGGTGATCCGATTGCTGTTGATTTATTTAGCGAGGAACAACAGAGATATTTTGATACAGTTATACTATTTCATGAAGCTGGAGATATTACAAAGTTAAATAAAGAAAATGAAGAAAATATCAATAGATATGTTAAAACTATCGAAGCATATGCAAATGGTGGCTTAGCAATAATAAAAGACAAATTAGTAGTTCATCCAGAAGATTCATTTAATATAATTACTAGATTAGTTCATGAAGAACTTAAAGAAGTAATCCCAGATGAAGCAAAAGGAGCATTTGAATGGTAGATAATATAAGTGAACAAATTATATCTGACTACCAAAGTGGTATTATAAAAAGTGAAGTAAGATTAATTTTAACCATAGGTCGCATGTGCATGTATGATATTAATGAAATATATCAAATTCTAAAAGTGCTTGGATTTAATATAAAAACTATTAGTAATATTGTAGATTCGTATATGATTTTATCTAAAGGTACTAAAATTGATGAACAAATAAAGAGACTTATAGAAGATAACGAATTTATAGATAACAATAGCAATATCTTATTAGATTTAGCGAAAATATATTTTTATTGTGATTATATTACATTAGAAAATAATCAAATTATAATTAAAAAAGATATAGTTGCTGATGAATCTGAAAGTGATACTCTAAATATTAATGTTAACAAAGCAATACAAATGACATTGCAAAAAATAAAATATAATAAAATTGATGCAACTTCCATTTCTAAACTTCAAGAATTAAGTGAATATCCAAAATATAAAAAGCTTAATGAGATACTTATGAAAGCAATTGAATATGACAATAAAATTAAAGCTTTAAGTGATGATGCTTGCCAGATGAGCCTAGACGAACTGGAAGACTTCTTAAATTAATGAACAATATGGTTTCCAAATATACTCAACAGCAATTAGAATTAATCAGTGATGACAAGCTTAGTGATGTATTGAGTTCAATATTAATATTTGATAACTATACAATGGATAGTCAATCTATTATGCTAGAAACCAAAATGGAAGTTGAAATAACAAATAACCAATATTTAAAAGTAAACAATATCCAAAGCCGTGAATTTGAAAGTAATATTGAAAATACAGAACAAATATATATTGATAGTAACATAGAGTTTGCAATTGATAAATTAACAAAAAATAGAATAGAAATTCTCAAAGTACTTTATAATAATAATTTAGATTTAAATAAGACAGCAACTGAGCTCAATAAAGATATAAAGAATATTGAACATACATTAAAAGCGATAGCGGAAAAGTTAAATTATTTACTTAATGACGAAACATTTGAACCAATAGATAAGCTCATTCAAAAAAATAAAATATTATCTATTGAAGATTTGCCTATCAAAAGTGACCACTTAAAACAAATAGTATTTGTTCTGGTATCGGTCAAAGAGTTTAAACTACATTACAAGTATGACAATATATTCAATGCTTACATATTACATCATTCTATAAATATAAATGAGATGATTAAAATTATTTATAATTATTCAACCATAAATAATAAAGAAATTATTTCATCAAATGAATTAAAAGATTTAATACCATACCCGCAAGCATCTGTAAAAGTTTTAATTATTGCTAAATTAACTGAATTAGATATAGTTTTGTATAAAGGGAATAATTATCATATCAATTATTCCATAACAACTTTCGATGATGAAATCAATAGTGCATTAAGAAAATTAAGCGATGATTATAATACCGTATTAAAATTAAGAATTATTGAAAACAGAACACTTCAAGAGGTTGCCAATATTATAAATAAAACTAGAGAAAGAATTAGACAAATTGAAAAGGCATCTATTAAAAAATTATATATAACGCTACCAAGAGAACTGATTGATATTATCAAAAGAGATATTAATGACAAAAAAATATTGCCAATTAATAATTTACCCATTCAAGATATTGATATAAAAAAACTAATTTCTGCAGTAATATGTCATAGAGAAGTAAGGTCAAGATATGAGTATAATAATGAATTAGAATCTATTATACTGAATAAAGAATATAGCTACAAAGCATTAGTTGCAAAAATAATAGATAAATCCATTGGAAACAATAGCACATTGTTACCTTATGAAGAATTAGTTAAATATACAAAAGAAGTTTTACCTGGTATAAAACCAAAATATTTAATTAATGCGCTATTAGATAATAATGATTTATCGATTGTTGATAATAAATATTTTTTTCATACACAATATAAAAGAAAGAGAGATATGGCAGAATTAATATATCAATTATCTGATAATGGGTATGAAACTGCCAAAGATACCAATACAATTAAAAAGCTCATGAATAAGTTTTTTCCTAATGAATTTGTAGATGATAGTATAAAAAATATTATATCTGCAGCACTCTCCTCGGGCAATGTAATTCTATGGGATTGGGGGAGATATATTCATACTAAACATATTCAATATATTCTTAATGAATTTAACTTTACTGATGTAATAGATTATTTAAATATTAACTTAGAGAATGCAACTCAAGTTGATTTAAATGGTTATTTTAAAGAATACAAGAGCACCTTAATAAACTTCGGCATTATAAGTAAGTATGCACTGCATTCATTATTAAAAATTAAATTCCCAGATGACTTTTCATATCAGGATTCACCCTGGGTATCCAATGAAGGGACAGCAAGACAAGGGCTTGGTAGTGCATTATTATCTGCAATGAATGAAAATAAAATATATACACTTGATGAATTATCAAATAAATTACAAACTAGAAATTCAAGAATTCAACAATTAATGGAAAGACAAAAAGACATTATAATTGTTGATACATTTACATATATCAAAAAAACAGATTTAAATTTTCCGATGACTTTATTAAAAAATATTATAGATTATATAGATAGCATAATTGAAGATTTAAATTTTATATATATTGATTTAGTCGTAGATAAATTTAGACTTGAACTTAATATTATAAGTCAATACAATAAAGAAAGCGTCTTGTTGGATTTACTTAAAAAGTGTACTTTAGATAAAAAATTCAATATCAATAATACTAGAATAATAGATAGTAATTATCCAATTACTAGACAAAGTTTAAATTTCCATTATATTATAGAAAATAATCTGCTAAATCAAACAAGTCAACTTGATAAAAATAGTCTATTTAATTATTTCACTTCTAGGGGTTTATCTAGTCGTTATATAATGCTATATTATTTATATTCTAAATATAAAACAGTTGTTAGAAAAGATGAAAACTTATTTATCTTAATTAGTTCAATCGGATTAGACAATGTAAAAATAGAAAAATTAAATATTCTAATTCTGGAAAACTTAGAAGATGAACAGAATGTTGAAGATTTACTTATTGAATTACAAGAGCAATTACCCTTTATATCTTTACCCTGGAATAAATATATTTTAGGTGATTTACTAGATAATGATTTATTTGAATTTTATCCAAATAGAGCTGAGCCAGTTTACATAAAATTAAAAGAATAGTCTTTATCTATATATAATGTTATTTTTGAGATAATAGAAGGAATTATTTTAATATTAAGTTATTGTCTATAGCTTTATACTTATTAAGTATGGAGTTCAAAAAGTTTATACTTTTTGCTGTATCTATACAGTTGTATTGTAAAGTTTTAGGCATTTCTTTTAATATCAATTTTTTTGCTTTGGTAAAAGATATATATTCAAAGTCGTTATTTGAATATTCAATATAAATATCTTTCTCCATAATATCAATATATTTAATTGTTAAAATAGTAATAATTCCTTTTATTTTGTAATTATAGTAAATTATTTCTGTTTTGTCAAGTATTTTAATAGGAAATTTTAAAAATGACTAAAAAAGAGTTAGCAGAACGAATAAATGTAGACCCAAAGACACTAAAGAATTGGGAAACTTCAAAGCCTGAACTTATTAGGCTCATTAGGCTTGGTCTGGCTACAGAAGAACATATTAATGCTACTAAGGAATATGTAGATAGTGTTGAATCAGAGATTAATAGAGATAGATAATGAAAAATCATCACTCTGTAATATACGATATCTTGAAGTCTGCAAATAAGATACTGACAATTGAAGATATTACAAAAATTATAATAGAAAATAATTTAATTATTTTTGGTACCAAATCATCAACTCCTCAACATGTAGTTGGAACAGCACTAAAAAGACGAACAATAAATTCAAATCACACCTATACTATAAATAAAAATTTATTATTTTATCGATATGATAATTTTTATTTTGGACTATCGGAATGGCTAACGGAAGAAGAAAAAAAATCATACACTATTACTGTTGAAAAGAATAATGAGTTAGATTCTGAATATAATCCAAATGCTGATTTACTAGATACAAGTTTATTTTTAGAAAAAGAATGGCACCAATGGCTTTATAAGCATATCTCTGTTAATGGTTTAGAGGCATTAGGATTTGGTAAGTTAAGATTATTTGATGAAGATAAGCAGTCAAGATTTATAGGTAAATACAATACCAAAGAAGTTGGAGAAATTGATTTATTGCTTAGAAATGATAAAGAAATCATCGTAGTAGAGCTAAAACGTAAAGGTGTAGATGAAACAGTAGGTCAAATATGCAGATATGTCGGCTGGGTTGAAACAAAATTAAAAAAGAAGAATGAAAAAGTATATGGAATTATAATAGCACAAGATATTGATAAAAAACTTGAATATGCTATTAAGCCCATTAAGGAACATGTATTTTATCAACAATTAGAAATGAATATTTCTTTTGGTAAAAATTCTAAAATAATAAAACAAGGAATTTAATTATGAGCATAGAACACATCGACATACAACCTACAAAAGAACTTTTTATTTATATGCTAACTAGAGATGTAAAACTAGAAAAAGCCATTATTGATTTAATTGATAATTCAATTGATGCAGCTATAAACAATTCAATTGCAAATGATTTAAAACCCTTTACAATTAATATTGAAATAGATAAAAATAAATTTAGTATAAATGATAATTGTGGTGGTATTGATTTAGATATAGCAAAAGAGTATGCTTTTAAATTTGGTCGACCTAAAGATATAGATAAAAAAATTGGAAATATAGGTCAATTTGGTATTGGCATGAAAAGAACTATTTTTAAATTAGGAAAAAATTGCTTAATTGAGTCTAAATCAAAAAAATCATTATTTTCTTTGAACTTAAATATTGAACAATGGAAAAGCAATCCTAAAGACTGGACATTTGATTTAAATATAACTAGTGAAAATGATGATAACTCATTAAAGGATAGATACACAAATTTAGAAATCAATGATTTGTATGGTTCTGTTTCTGAAAGTTTTAATGAAGAAAATTTTATCAATGAACTAAAAATTGAAATAGAAGAAGCTCATGCATATAGCTTGGCAAGAGGATTAAATATATTTATTAATGGAAGAGAACTTGACTTTCATGTTCCTGAATTAAAATCTGATGACAAAATTAATATATACAAACATACGTATGTTTATTATAAAAATACAGAAGATGAAGTTACTGCAACAATATATGCTGGATTAACAGATAGAGATCTAACAACTTCTGGGTGGTATATATATTGTAATAATAGGCTACTAGTTTCTGCAAATCAAAATATGACAACTGGATGGGGTAGTAACGGGGAAAGGAATTTTCATCATGATTATGCTTTTTTTAGGGGATATGTATTTTTTGAATCAAAAAATGGTGATAAATTACCATGGACAACAACGAAGGATGGAATAAATTTTAATTCAGATATATATCAAGCTGTTTTAGTCAAAATGCAAAATGATATAAAACCAATTCTAGATTTTTTAAAAGACTTAGGTAAAGAAACAACACAATATAATAAAGACCCAGATAATGTGGAGCGAAAAATTTATGAAGCAGTTCACAACTTATTGGATGATGGAATAGAAACAAATATTCGTGATATTACAAGCAATCAACCCTTAATGATACCTATTGTCAATTTGAAATCGCCTAGAAAGATGGGGACTATAACTTTTAGTAGACCATTAGAAGAATTAAGGGAAGTAAAGAAATTTCTGGGTGTTGATTCTTATAAAAAAATTGGTGAAGCATCATATGAATATTATACTGAAAATGAAATGGAATACGAATGGGAGTAAATAATAGCTTTGAAAAAATAAATTATTCTTTGCGTCCTGCGAAATCTATAGAAAGAAAAATGATATTACAATTTTGTATGCGATTGTTGCCATTTACTTTTGTGGATAGATATCATTATATTGGATTTGGATCTATTTATTATAGTGATTTTATTTTATTTCACAAAAATTTAAATATTACAAAAATGAGTAGTATTGAATTTGAAAGAAATGAATCTAGAGCTAAGTTTAACTTGCCATACAATTGTATAGAATTATATGCAGGAAATTCAAATAAAATATTATCTTCTTTGGTAAATAAAGAGGAAAAAAGTATTTTATGGCTAGACTATGATTCCCCTTTATCGAATAGTGCACTTGATGATATTCAAACATTTTCAGGACAATCAAGTAGTGGCAGCATGCTACTTATCACAGTAAATGCTAATTCTGATAATAATGAATGCATTCAGGATGATTCAAAAAAACTATTTAGTTATAGATTAGAACAATTAATAACAAGAGTTTCTAAAAATAAAATACCTGATATATCAAAATCTATAGACTTAAATCAAAAGAATTTATGCAATTTGTATAGAAAAATTATAACTAATGAAATATCTGAAACATTAACTAAAAGAAATAAAGCAATTACTGCTAATGAAAAAATAATATATAAACAAATAATGAACTATAACTATTCAGATGGTGCCAAAATGATGACACTAGGTTTTATTTTTTTTAAAAATGAGGATAATCAAAAATTTATTGATTGTAAATTTGATGAAGTACCCACTTATTCCAATTCAGAAGAAGTTTATACTATTAATGCACCCAAATTAACAACAGATGAAATAAGAGTATTAAATAAAATTCTGCCCATAAAAGAAGGCGAAGAATATAATATTCCTGAAATAAATAATGTTAAGTTTAAAAAAGTAGCTGAAGAGTATTCAAAGGTATATCAGTATTTTCCTCAATTTTTAGAATCATTATATTAAATATACAATACCTAAAGAGGTTATTTGATATTTTTTCTTAGAAATCCTGTCCCATAAATTCAAAAATATTACTATCACCTTTTAGTGATGTTTTAAGTATCAAATATCCACGAACAATATGTCGTTGGATATTTATTTCCAAGTCTTTTTTGGAAGTAATTGTAATATCATCAAAAACCTCTATCATATCCCAAAAAAGTTTTGTATAATCATCAACACCTTTCCCTTCACCAGTAATTTGTTCTAATCTGTATTCTTTACCATCATAACTATCGACTAATATATCTTTAAACTCTTTTTCTTGAGATAATGATATATTAATCATAAATCTTAATAGTAACCATTTTGGCTCATTCTCTAGATTTAGCATTTTAGATAGTGGAGTGATATAATTTTCTATATCTATCGTTGTTTTTATCATTTTACCTCCTCAATACTTGCACCTATTTTATTTCTTTGAATTTGATAGTGCTTATAGTCTAACTTCTGGGTTTTTATAAAATCATATTCGCTATCTGTCAAAAGCAGGATTAGGCTTTCAAAAGATAAATAACAAGTATCTAGAAGTAATTTTTTATTAGCATTAGAAAGTCTTCCAAATGGGGTATCAACCATTACAAATGATGCAAATTCTTTAAAGTCTAAAATTGTTTTAACTATTAAAAAGTTTAATACTTGCTTTTGACCTGCTGATAAAAGTTCTGTATTTAATAACTCATTACCGTCACTTATAATAATACTGTGACTACTGTTGATATAAATATCTTTTATATGCTCATATTGAGATAAAAAGTTTTTAGTATTTTCTTTTAATTTTTTATTAAAAATAGATAACTTAATATCTAGCTTCTTTTTATATATCTTTTCACTTACTTTTGCAATTATCCGTAACTCTTCATAACCTTTTATGAAAGTATATTTCTCTTGATTAGCTTTAAAATTTTTAGTTAATGCTCTACTTATATCTTTTACTTCCAGAAGATTATCCTCAATACTATTTTCCAAACTATTTAACATCTTATCAAATTGCTCTATTTCAATCTCTTTACTATCTCGCAATTCAAATAATGAGGCTATAATATCTTTTTCTCTCATTGAACTTTCAATAATCTTTATTTTTGCATATATTTGAGTAAGTGAAAGTTTCAAATCTTTCATTTGCAACAGTAGGTCTTTATACTTTTTATTTGTTGTTGATAATTTAATTTCTGATGAATTATTTATCATTAGTGATCTAAACACTTCTAGTAATTTAGCATCATCTAGCGAAGAATTAATTTCTTTAGTAAATTTATTAAATTTATTTATAAATAAGTTTTCATCCTCAATACTTATTGCACTTGCTGATCTGTCTTCAATCTTGGTCATTAGTTTATTATTTAAAATTAATGGCATTTCCCACATAATTAATTCTTTAAAAATAATAGATTTAGAATTTAATTCATCTTGCACCACACTGAGTTTATCGTATAGTATTCTAACATTCTTACTTTTATTCCTAATTTGTGTATTTAATTTTTGCAAATCTAATTTTAATCTTTTAGAAACTTTTATCCTTTCTTTTACTTCTTCTTTTTGGTTACTTATAGTTTCTATTAAATCAAGTCTACTGTGCTCCAAGTCTATTAATTCTGATGTATCATTGTCTCTATTTTTTTCTAATAACTTTTTTGAAACTTCCAAGGTATCTTTTTGTGTATTTACAAGTAAGTCTAGATCAAAAATAAAATCGAAAATATTTTTTAATTTGGTATTTGACAATAACAATAGATTATTACCAACTTCTCCATCATAAAATAAAAAATCTATCAGGAAGTTAGGTATTTTATTTTTTATAAAATGCTCAGCTTCGATATCTTCTAATGTAGTACCATCTTCAAAAGTAATTTTTAGTATTTCTTCGTGCTTTAGAAGAAAAGACCAATTTCTCTTAATATTAAATTCTTGGAAATCTAATTCTACTGAGCATTCTTTTTCTTTTGCATTATTATTTAAAATCGCATTAATATCTATATCTGAGTTTCCAAGACATAACTTTATAGAATTCAATATTGATGTTTTTCCAAAACCATTAGTTCCAATAATACATGTAATATCATCAAATGATATTTTACTTATTCCATTATATGAAAATAAGTTATTTACTGTAATGCTAGTTAGTTTCACGAAACTCACCTTTGTAAAAATCAATCACTTTTTTTTCAATATCACCAATAATTCCATATCTATTTGATATATTCTTTCGATATGCTTCTATTTCATATATTCTTTCAAATAAATCAATATTAAAATTCTCACCATTGAATTCTTCCAGTTCTTTTCTTAACTCTGTGCTTACTGATTTTTCTTTTAATCTATTAAAATCTTGAGATATTCTATATGCTTTATTAGATATATCACCATCTTTATTCCAATTATCCTGAATTTGTTCTATTTCTTCATCTTTAATTAGTATAATTTTTTCATTCTTATTGTAATCTAAAGCTTTCTGTTTCATCTGATGATAGTTCTTATTAACCTTAACTTCTGTTTCCAGTAATGCTATTAATAATTCATGTCTCGTACTTGTCAAAAATGGACCAGCTCCTGGTGCTCCATTTCTTCTTCTTGTATCTCTTTTTTCCAAGCTATTTCTGTAGTTATAAAGCATTTCTCTGTATTCCCAAAGTGGCTCCATCCACTCTTCTCCATTCTTAAGCATACCTTCCATAGAACGATCTACTTCTACCACAGTACAAGTCCAACATCCAAATCTTGTCTTACCACAAGAAGGTGAATCAGGATTCAATGCAATATTACAATCTCCTTCACTACTTCCCTTGTCATATAAACTCATCATATATGAATGGTCACCCCAAGGAAAAGGCGTTTCACTTAAATAAGTCCAAACCTCTTCTGTTGACCATGTTTTTATTGGAGACAATACATAAGTATTCGGGATAGTACTATGCACCGACAAGCCTCTATGATTTAAAACTCTAGCCTCTATTGAGTTTGCTCTTGCTATTGATTCGTCAGTTCTAACACCTAAAAGCATTAAGATAGATTGATGTTCATTTACTAGATCTTTTAAGAATTCTGTAGCAGGGTTTATTTTTAATCGTTCAGTACACCATCTAAATGAATTTGTAGGAGCAGGATATCCAAGTCCTAATAATAAAGACCAAAATGATTCTGTAGTTTTTGGCTCGATTTTATGGCAAGATAATTTTAAATTAGATTTTTGAGCAAATTTATCTATCTCATCTAATTTATTATTCAGATATTTTTCTATGATTGGCATTTCAATACTAGTATCTGAAGATACAATATAAATATGCTTAGTGTCTTTTTTTTCTTTATTAAGTTCTTCGAGCATTTGAATAACCAATTGCAATACTGCCGTAGAATCTTTTCCACCTGAGTACGTGACAACCCAAGGTCTGTTGTCAGCAAAATATTGCTCTTTAAGTGAGGTTATAGTTTCTTTTATTTTATTCATTAAATACATTCTATCTTAAATTATTTTAATTTTTCATTAATTTATTAAAACTATTTTCAATATTGTAGTTTTGTAATATATTTTCAAAATCCAAACCTAATTCTATAATTTTAATTAATTCAGGCTTATTCTTCTTCCAGTTATTATATGTTTGCTCAGTGATATTGAATCTTTTTGAGAGTTCTTTATTTGTAAATCTTTTATTTTTTTGAGTATCTTTCATTAGTTATATTATAGTCAAATTATGCTAAATAATACATGTTGCTATATTGACATAACTACTTGGTGATATATTGGTAGTATTTTCCAAATTAAATATCCTTAAGAAAATCTATGACATTACAGTCTAGTGCATTGGCAATTCGAAAAAGGTGCTCAATATTGAAATGTTTGTCATTTAAGTGAATTTCACACATTGAAATAGTTCCAACAGCACTGTGTCCGATACTGCAAGATAGTTGAAGTTGTGTCATCTTTTTCTTCACTCTCATCTTTTTTACATTTTTACCTATGAGAATATGAATATTTCTTATATCATTTTCTGTAAGTTCATCTTTTTTCACTATTTATCACCTATGGTTAGTTTTTATAAGTATAGTTATAATATACTTCATAAATCAACTAACTATAGTTAGTTTTAAGGAGTAGATTATGAGCTACATGGAAGAGTTTGAGCAATTATTGCACAAAGATGGTATAGAAGCAGCCTTGCCTCAAAATATACCGTCACATATACTTATGGAAATAATGAGAGAAATTGAAAAACTCAATATAGGTAGTCGCCGAATGAAAGCTTCATGCATACTGACTGGTGCCTTATTTTTGATTAGAAAAAAAATACCAAACATACCAAAAGGCAGGACCATAAAAATAAAGAATAAAGATACGTTAAAGAATATATATACGTATATTTCCTATCTACATATCGAGGGATTGGTTCGTGATCAAAAGGCAATATTATCACCATCATCCATAGTGAATTCTGAGGATATATTTAATAACAATAAGGCGATTTCTTTCGACTATCTTGATCCAAATATATTGGTCTAAGTCTCTATATATTTTTATTATTGCTAAGTCTAGCCTTGGGCTCAAAAAAACAAAATACTGATATTGGTGTATAATGGCACCTAAAGTTACAAAACTACAAGGAGATATAAATGTCTAGCAAGCATCATGAAACAATCAAAAAACAGCAGAGATTAGGATTACTTAAAAAAGTTGTTAATACCTTAATTAGTCTAAAGCCAACAAAAAGCAAGGGAGTTGTTCTCAACAACAAAGAATACTTTAAAATAAATTTTTCAGGACAACAAGTTATTGATGCTATGTCAGAGTACGCATCTTATGAAGAAGGAGAGGCAGGCCTAATTCTTACAGACAGAACCGCCATTAGTAAGTCAAACGAATACATGGATATTGTGGAAGAAGCCAAAAAGAAGCGAATTAGCAACGGAAGTATTGGTAGGCTGGATATGTCAAATAGTCTGAAGGAAGTTGAGATGGAGCTGAAAATTAATCTTATGGCTGCCGAAATTCTAAATTTAACAGAAGAAAATAATGCCCTAGAAATGATTGTTGAGAGAGAGGAGATGAGTAGGAGTTTAGAAGTCTCTAATCCACTAGTCTCAATGCCCAGTGATACTCTGAGAGACAGACAACTTGATTTGTTTATTCAATTATTAGGGATGCTAACAAGAGATGGTATCGTACAAATAGATAAGCTTAAAACAGGAACTAAGGTGTTATTTTATGAAGGCATTAATATCAACAAAAGAATATGCGGGATAGGAGATTTGAAAGATTTAAACTACGGACTAACAATAGAAAAGGGGATAGAGATTATAAAATCTAATAAATTTGAGGAAGTAAGCTAGATGAGACATTGTACATATACTAAAATAGAGAATGGTATTTCAAGAGCGTTAAGAGAAGGTAATATAATTTTTGATTCGAGACAAAAGTTTTCTGATTACTGTGGTGTTAGAAGTCAACATATCACAAGCGATATTGTAGAAAAAATCAACGCCAAAGGCATTTTATTAACAGTACAAAGAAACAATCAAGAGAATAGAGATAAAACTGAGCTAAAAATTAATTTAGCAATAGAAAGAGCCATTAGTATTGGAAAGTTGGAATTCTCTTCAAAGCAAGAGTTTTGTCTATTTGCTGGATTACGAAGTGCACTAGTAAAAAATGAGAATATTGAAAAGATAGCTGAGATGGGCGTTAAGATTACGGTGCAAAAAAACTCCAAAGAAGTTCAGAGCGAGGCACTCGAAAGAATTAACAAAGGCATTGAAAAGGCTTTGCAAAATAAAAAATATGAGTTTATGTCAAAAAATGAGTTTGCACTATATTGCAACTCGAGACCAAAAATAATTACCAATAATATCATAAATATAGCCAAAGATAAGGGAGTTTTTATTTATGTGCAAGAAAACTCTAAACAAAAACATGAAAAGGTTAGAATTGAAATTAATGCTGGCCTAGACAGGGCATTAAAATCTCATAAGAATATCTTTATTTCAAGAAGAGAGTTTGCCGCACATTGCAAAGTAAGTCCTTTGTCAATCACTAAGAATATTATTGAAAATGCAAAAAAGAAAGGTGTATTAATTAATATTCAGAAAAATTCCGCAATAAAAGAAGAAGAGAAGCTGAGCCTGATTGACTCATTCCTTAACAAAGCCCTAAGTAATAACATAAGACAGTTTGATTCTAAGCAAAATTTTGCTAATTATTGCGGGCTGACAGTCAAGGGGATTACAGGAAATATTATTCAGAGGTCAAAAGATGCAGGAGTATTAATTATTGTCCAGAAGACATCTCAAGAAAAAAAGACGGAACAGCAGGAAAAGATTAAAATAGGAATAAAAAAAGCTGTGGAACATAAAATATTTCAATTTGATTCAAAACAAAGCTTTGCAACATACTCCGAAATAAGATCTAGAGCGATAACAAGTAGAGTTGTAGAGGAGGCTAAAAAATCTGGTATTTCTATTACTACTAAAAAGTCATTTCAAGAAAAAAGAAATGACATGATGCAAAAAGTCAAGGACGGAATAGAGAGATCGCTAAAAGAAGGCGTGCATGAATTTGCCTCAAAACGAGAACTCTTAGAGTATTTTAAAATATCAGCCAATTCTTTTACGGCTGAAATGTACCGAATACTAGATGAAAAAGGCATATTCATATCACATGGCAAGACAAAGACTCAGGCATATATAATTAAGGAAATTATAAGGCATAATATTAAAATTGAAATTGAAGCTTTTTGCGAATTTGCAGATAATATTTTAAATCTAACCGTAAAGAATATAAGCAGGTCTGATTGTCAGCTTTTAAATGACATGGAAATATCTATAGAAATGACGAATACCGAAAAGACCAGGATAGTAGAGGATGCTCTAGAGGCACTAGGAGCCAATAAAGAAAAGACTCTCTGGATACTTGAAATAAAGCTACAAATATATCTTTTTGGCTATTATTTATGTGAAGACACAATTATGAGCATATTGACCAAGAAAGATATAAATACAAAAGATACTATAAATGCCAGAATGAGATATGCCAGAATGATATCACTAGCAGGACTTGTGAGTGTTAAGTTTAGCTCAACGCTACCTGCTTTTAATTCATCAAGGACCCCTACTGTTCACATCAGCAGTGCCATTAGTGATAATTTTGTGCAATTATGGAAAGAATATGCTGCTTATTTGATAAAAAATAACTTAGCAGGTAGTATCACTAAGTCAAAGCTTCCTAATGGCTGGAATGGGACTTTTGACAATATAGCAAAGCTTTATCCAATCTACAAGAAGGCCTTTATGCTCGATGAGAATATTAAGTTTTTAGAAGAGAATGGTTTTGAGATAATTGCAGCATTAGCTTTTGTAGGAGGTAAAAGAGCAAAAAATGACATTGGGAGCAGATGGACAGGATTGCCTCGAGTGTATCATTCCATTAGGTCTAGAGCAAGCGGATTCCTTCTATGGTTATTGATGAGAGAGTCTGTTATTTTTCATCCTAAGTACTTAGTTATGACTGGCGGAACATACATGTCCAACTTAGTGAATTTCATATTGAAAGATCATGATTTATTTAAAGTATTAAATAATGCAAAAAATAGCACAAGGCTTTCAGAAAGAGCACGAAAGACATTTTTAAATGGTACGGCACATGTACACCTATATAAGCTTTGTACTGCTGTGTCTAGACATAACAATCTACTCTCCATATCACTGGAAGAGTTTGAGAGATATATCGCATCCGCTGCGTATTACTCCACTACTCCTGACAACAATATGTCTCATTTCTCTTTTTTACAAAATATTTGCCTATCCGCTGGTAACACTATGGTTTTGGTACAAAAAGAACAAGAGACAATTTCTGAAAAGATAGATCGCTTAATAAGTGCTGTTAAAATTAAAGACAGCACAAGAGATAGATATATAAAATTGACGATAACTGCTAAAAAGCTAGCACTCAATGCAAGTGTGGGTGATGGACAAAAGAGTAATTATATTACAGCCTATCTACTTCTTTTAGAGTTTTTAAATAACTTTAATGTCGAGATATCCTCTGATAAAATGATCTCAATATTAAACATTGATCATCAGTATGATGAAGAACTGCATTTGTCCAAGTGGCTAAAAGAAAATAAATATGAAAATAAGTTTTCACTTGGTCAGACTTTTATTAAAAAACTTTTTCAAATAAGTCCCATCAGGAAATATCGAAAAGTTTTTAGTTTAGCCATAGTTATTGATACTAAAAACAAAAAAAGAACATTTGTTAGGGGCGGTTTTCCTAAGGCCATTTACCATACCTTGCAAAATATAGCCTTTTCTACCCCAGCAAAATGTAAAAATTTCCCAATTATGAGAACTTTTTATGATGGGCAAAATATTGATATGGAATGGTGGGACAAAAGATGTCCTAATTCTACGAATGATACCTCGCCAGTAATGGCAACTCTTATTTGGCTTGCATCAAAACTTCCAAGAAGAAGTATGCATATCAGAAACCTAGATGTTGAAACTTTTTTACAATATGATAATTATGGACAATTAAATGGATTTTTTATTAATAGTGATAAAAATAAGGATATCGCTAGTTATGACAGAGAGTTTATTCCAAAATATATGCTAGATCTTATTTTTACGGAAGCAGAGTATATTTACCTGGAGGATTATGTTAAATATATAAAATTAGTATTTTCTGCCATGCCTAAGCAGAAATATACTGGAGACAATCATAATGAACTTATTCAGCCACTCTTTCCTGGTGACGATGGTCAGTCCATAATCAATAAAACTCATGTTTTCTATATGTACAACAAGACAATAATGCTTACTCAGTTTGAAGTTAGAAAACTGTCCAATGGTAACTATTATGATATATTTTATAATCATGATACTCTGGAAAAAAAGAAGAAAGAATTGAGAGAATGTGAATTATTGTACAACAGGAAAAATAAATACAGAAAGATACCTGAAAGCCTTGAGGAAATGCTGACTCTTGATTATCCCGACAGCGTATGGCATGGCTATTTTGCGACGCTCGATGGGATGCATAATCTTCGGCATGCAGGAGCCTCTGCCTTATCTGCAGATGGGATAGATTTTGAAACAATAACCTATATAACAGGGCATATTAATGACAGGTTGCTGAGAAAAATATATGTTCATCTAAGAGAAGAAGATTTCAGAAGAAGGATGTCGAGAATATCCCCGTCTGCAGTATCTCAAATGGATGGTATTTCAATAAAAAGACCACAATCTGTGTCTAACAGCTTTGTTCATCAGCTAGATAAGGAACTTTGTGGTAGCGAGAATCAGCAGTATATTTTAGAGAAACTTGAAGAAAATGGCTTTATATCATTGACTCGAACTATCATAAGTTCTGATAAAAATCTATATGGTGATTATGGTGAGATTGAAATAAAAAGTGGTCTTGAAATTGCAGCATCTTTTGATCCAAACACAATGTGGAAGTACTTCAACCATGGTATTTGCCCTATTAATATGCAGTGCCCGCAAGGAACGCATGGCATATGCTCATTGTGCCCCAATTTACTTTTTAATGGATCTCACATAGAAGGTATCGCTCACAAGATAAGAGAAATCTCTCTTTTATTGGATATTTACAGCAGGAAATCTTACGAAGCAAGTATGTCTGGCACGAATTCAGAGAGGACTGACATCGGGGAAAAATTTAATATTAATATGCATGCTCTATATGGCTACTACGAAATGTTATCTATAGCAGGCCAGCAATTAGTTGATGCTGGACCATCAGATGACTCAGATTCTAATTCATTAAATTCTGATAATCTATCGACCAGCAATATGGAGAGCATCTTTAGCATCTATTCTGTTGAGCAGAATGAATTACTGCTGGATATGGTGAGCGGAGCAAAAGCATTAAATATAGACAATGAACATGTTCAAAACAATATAAATACTCTTAGTTTTAAGGCTATTAAAAAAGCTGCTATGGACGGTAATCAAGAGACACTCGCCCAATTAGAAAAGAGAGGTATAAGCTTTATTATTGACCAATGGGGGTCTTTAAAAACTGAAAGAAAAAAGCAGGAGCTGATGGATTATTTTTCTAAAGATGAAAAAAACACCGCTCTACTTGATATTTAAAGTAAGAATAAGTATATGAGCGCCAGAGCTTCAACATAATGCTTCAACATATTTGAAAATGATGAAGCATTATGAGTTCTTATAGAATGCTCATTTTAGCCAATTCAACAATGTAGATATAGTAGATAAGTTGTTTTCTAGTATAGATTTATTTTTCCGAGTTAGTTGAATATTTAAAAGCTGAGCAACTTCCTTAGCTTTCCCAATCTGTTCTATCTCATTGTTTATCTCATAAGTTTCAAAGAAAGTACCAACTTCCATCAATACAATAGTATCAGCCCCATATTTATCTTCAAATAACTTTTGAAGTTTGAAATATGCTTGTGTTAGTAGTAATGACTTGTCGTCTAGTATCTCTTGTGCTTGTGTTTTCATAGATATGATTGTATCTTAATATGTATGTGAAAGTTATAAAACTAACATTATGCAGTTTTATCACGATTTTGTCTTGTTATACATACATAATGTATTGTTATCGTCTAAATACCCATGTAAAACATACATTAAAATCATATCAAAAAAATAAA
>Ga0164318_10000955_pt1 | contig 24326 bp, 20 predicted proteins | sample GuaBasSedimGuay9_FD_113734 | JGI IMG/M metagenome (GOLD analysis project Ga0164318, IMG submission 113734) | Subseafloor sediment microbial communities from Guaymas Basin, Gulf of California, Mexico - Guay9, Core 4571-4, 0-3 cm | ecosystem: Environmental > Aquatic > Marine > Hydrothermal vents...
ATCCAATATCTAATATCCAATATCCAACTATGACCACAATCCTTTTTACCGCCCCCTACATGATACCCTTTCTTGACCGCTTTCGCCCTGTTCTAGAAAGTTACGGTCTAGACATCATCGTCCCAGACGTGGAAGAACGCATGGAAGAAGCCGACCTCCTGGAATATGCCGGAGAATTTGACGGCACAATCTGCGGGGATGACCGCTATACGGCCCGCGTCCTGGAAGCTTGCACCCCGCGCTTGAAAGTGATTTCCAAATGGGGGACGGGGATTGATTCCATTGACCAAGAGGCCTGCCAGCGGTTAAGCGTGATGATTGGCAACACGCCTAACGCTTTCACATTGCCTGTTTCGGATTCTGTTTTGGGCTACATTTTAGCCTTTTCCCGCCGTCAGCCTTGGATGGATAAGGCCGTGAAAAGTGGCGCGTGGCAAAAAATCCCTGGGCGTTCTCTCAGTGAGTGTACCCTGGGCGTGATTGGCGTAGGAAACGTTGGCAAAGCCGTTCTTCGGCGTGCGAAAGCCTTTGGCATGGAGCTGCTGGGGAACGACATTCGCGAGATTGAGCCTGACTTTGTGGCTGAGAATCGGGTAGAGATGACGTCTCTAGAAGACCTGCTCGCCCGCGCTGATTTTGTGAGTGTGAATTGTGACCTCAACCCCACCAGCCAACATTTAATTAATGCAGAAACATTATCCCTAATGAAAGCTGAAGCCATTTTGATTAACACCGCCCGCGGACCAATTGTAGACGAGAAAGCCTTGATAACAGTCTTAGAAGACGAGCAAATCGCAGGCGCAGCCCTGGATGTTTTCGAGGTTGAGCCGCTGGGGAATGGCAACCCGCTCAAGATCTTTGATAACGTTCTCTTGGCTCCGCATAACGCCAATTCCAGCCCATCCGCCTGGGAACGGGTACACTGGAACACAATCCGCAACTTGCTGGTGGGGTTAAACATTCCCCACGAGGATTTGACATCCCATGAATGAAAAAAATAATCAAAAATATGTCTTAATCACCGGAGTAGCCGGTGGAATTGGCCGGGCTACGGCGCAGAGTTTTGCTGAACACGGCTGGGGCGTGATAGGCATTGACCGCGCATCTTTCGAAGAAAATTTCCCCGAAAATGGAGCTTTTATCCAGGCTGATGTTTCTTGCGAGGAAGATTGGAGTGATATTTTTAGCCGGGTGGCGGTTATTACGGAGCATTTGGATGCTTTGGTGAATAACGCTGCTGTGCAAGTTACTAAACCCATTTTAGAGACGTCTGTAGAGGAATGGGACAGGGTGATGGATGCTAATTTGCGGGCGGTGTTCTTGAGCGCAAAATTGGCGCATCCGCTTTTGAAGGCTGGTGGAGGCGGGGCAATTGTCAATGTTTCTTCTGTACACGCGGTGGCGACTTCCAAGAATATTGCCGCTTACGCCGCCAGTAAAGGCGGATTGCTGGCCCTGACGCGAGCGATGGCGATTGAGTTTGCTGCCGATAACATTCGCGTGAACGCCATTTTGCCTGGCGCGGTGGATACTCCCATGCTGCGGGCGGGGATGAATCGCGACCACGCCGGAGATGGGACTATTACCCAACGCCTGGAAAATTTAGCCCGCAAGACCGTGAGCGGCAAGATTGGAATCCCACGCGAGATTGCTCAAGCAATCTATTTTTTGGCCGATGAGACCCAGTCTTCGTTTATGACCGGGCAGCCCATGATAGTTGACGGCGGCGCGACCGCGCGGTTGAGTACGGAGTAAAATACAAACTATGCCTTTACGTCAGACAATAAAGAGTATTTTTCCACCTCCGCTTTGGAGTCTCATCAGCGATATGCGTAATGCCCTCGAACGCGCGTCCCAGTGGCCTTTGGCGACTTTTCACCCTTGGCGCAGGGAGAGCATTCGACGTTTGGCCGCCCTGAAAGATATTCATAAAGGCGAACGATGCTTCATCATCGGGAATGGTCCCAGCCTCAAAAATACCGATATTTCCAAACTTAAAGATGAGTACACCTTTGGGATGAACCGCATTTACCTCGCTTTCCCAGATTGGGGCTTTCAGACATCCTACTTGGCTTCGGTCAATAGCTTGGTAATTGAACAATGTTACAAGGATTTTCAACAGTTGGAGATTCCAAAATTCTTCTCCTGGCGGTCGCGTGATTTGCTCTACCCAGATGGCGGAGAGCCTGACGCGCACACTCACTTTTTGCACACCTCCTACGAAGGCCCCAAATTCGCCCAGGATGCCGCAGGACGTTTATGGGAAGGAGCCACTGTCACCTACGTCTGCCTGCAATTGGCTTTTCACATGGGATTTGAGAAAGCCATTCTCATTGGCGTTGACCACAGCTTTGCCACTAAAGGTAAAGCCAACAAAACCATCGTCTCTCAAGGCGATGACCCCAATCACTTTAGCGCGAAATATTTTGGGAAAGGATTTAAATGGCAATTGCCCGACTTGGATACCTCTGAATTAGCCTATCTCCGAGCACGTCAGGCATATGAGAATGTTGGCCGTCAAGTTATAGACGCTACTGTTGGCGGTAAATTGACTATATTCCCCAAAGTTGAATATGATACTTTGTTTGAGTGATAAATTATTCCGAACCTGAGTCTTGTAGATATGATGAACAAACAAGAAACCAACGCAATTTTCGGTATCTCTTCTTTTTGGGTCATGGCAATTTTGATTGCCATTTTGGTCTGCGGATTTGCTGTCCGCCTTTTTGACCTTACCGACCCACCCTTAGATTACGCTGCTACCCGGCAGTTACGCGCGGCTCTGATTGCGCGTGGAATGTACTATAAAAATAACCAAACCGCGCCCGACTGGCAAAGAGAGATGGCTATTGCCCAAGGTCAACGCCCTATAATTGAACCGCCCATCGTAGAGTTCATTACCGCCAGAACGTATCAGCTTGTAGGCGGCGAATATGTTTGGATAGCGCGTATTTATACCTCTCTGTTTTGGGTTCTTGGCGGCGCAGCCCTCTTTTTATTAGTGCAAGAGATGCTCTCTACGGATGGAGCAATCATCGCGCTTACCTATTATTTATTTAACCCATTTGGTATTGTCGTGAGCAGGAGTTTCCAACCCGAATCATTGATGGTAGCCCTCATCGTTCTATCTTGGTGGGTTTTCTATCGCTGGCACCGCGCTCGAACTTGGAAGTGGGCCATTATTGCGGGTTTTGTTGTCGGAGTGACCATATTCGTAAAATTTACATCTGTTTTCTTCCTTTTTGGAGGAATGGCAATTGTGGTCTTGCTGAGCAAAAAAATCAAAGAGATCATCCGTGACGCGCAAATGTGGGTATTAGTTTTGTTGTCGGCTTTGCCCACCTTGCTCTATACTGTTTATGGAATTTTGATAACCGGCGCTTTGACAGAGCAATTTCAGGGCCGATTTTTCCCGCAGTTATGGAGCGACCTAAACTTTTATGCGCAATGGAAAAATGGGCTTGCAATGGTATCTGGGCGAGACTTTGTTTTACTGGCGGGGCTAATAGGTTTATTCTTCATCAGAGACAGGGTGAAATTGAGCTTTCTTTTAGCTATTTGGGTTGGATACATCATCTACGGCTTTGGATTCTCATACCACTTTATGACCCACCGCTACTATCACCTTCCCGTTATTCCATTGTTAGCTATTTCTATAGGAGCTTTGGCGGAATATATCTTTCAATGGGTTAGAAAATTCAAATTGCAGAGCCTTGCCAGAGTTGGTCTTTTGGCAGTCGTTTTACTAGGGCTAGGAGGGGGCTATTATAAATTACACGAAAAAGACTACCGCAATGAACCAGCTTGGTATAAAGAAGTAGCTAGTTATGTAGGGCGCGATGTCAAAGTTGTCGTGCTATCTCAAGACTACGGCTTTCGAATTCAATATTATGGCTGGATAAAACCCAGAGTCTGGTTAGGAACAAAAGACATGGAACATTCCGCGCTTCAAGGAGCTGAGATAGACCCATTCACTGAACGTTTCGCCAAATATACTACAGGTTACGACTACTTTTTGGTCACCCGCCTGAACGAACTTGCGCGCCAAAAAGACCTCCACGACGAGCTGTACAACAATTACACCATTTATAAAGAAGGCAGCGGCTACGTCATCTTTGATTTGAAAAACCCTCTCGAATAACCATGCCCCATCCACTGGTTTCTATTATCACCCCCTCCTATAATCAAGCCCGTTTCCTGGAAGACACGCTGCAATCTGTCCTCCGGCAAAATTACCCGCACCTAGAGTACATAGTGGTGGATGGCGGCTCTACAGATGGCAGCGCGGAAATCATCAAGCGTTACGCCGATCACCTAGCGTGGTGGGTCTCTGAACCCGACAAAGGGCAGGCAGATGCCATCAACAAAGGCTTTCGGCGGGCTGCGGGCGAGATTGTGGCCTGGCTCAACTCTGATGACCTGTACTTGCCCAACGCCATCACCGAGGCCGTGGAAGTTTTTCAAGCGCACCCAGGCGCGGGCATGGTCTTCGGGGACGCGGTTTCCTCAGACGCGGAAGGCCATTTACTAAATCATCTCCCCGCCGGCAATTTACAATTAATCAATCTGCTGCGCTTCCAAATCATTACTCAACCCGCGGTCTTTATGCGCCGCTCGTTGTTAGAAAAGGTGAACTACCTAGACCCCAGCTACCACTTTTTTTTGGATCATCATTTGTGGATACGCATGGCTCGGGAAGCGGAAATTGTTCACCAGGAGCGAACCTGGGCAGTCTCTCGTTACCACGCGGACGCCAAAAATGTTTATATGGCAGATAAATGCGGAGAGGAGGCCTATCGTATTCTAGCGTGGGCAGAATCCCAAGACGATTTAGCCGCCATCATGCGGGAAAACCCTCGCTGTATCTGGGCGGGAGCGCACAAAATTAACGCTAGATACCTTCTGGATGGTGGGTTGGCGTGGCCCGCATTCAAGGGATATATTAAAGCCTCGGTGACCTGTCCCTCGCTCCTGGCGAGTTTTTGGCATCGGCTTTTGTTTGCTGGCCTAAGCCTGCTGGGAGGCGGTTTCCTAGCCAAATGGTATTACGCCCTGAAGAAGCAACGCGCTCCCCGTTTTGAGACACCCACCCCCCTGGAAGATTGGCCGGGGATTAAGCTAGACGCTTGAGTTGACACCCACCGTTCACTATGTCCCTACCTTTAGTTTCCATCGTCACCCCTTCTTATAACCAGGCGCATTTCTTAGAGGCCACTATCCGCTCGGTCATCGCCCAAGATTATCCCCGCGTGGAGTACATTATAGTGGATGGCGGCTCAACAGATGGCAGCGTGGACGTAATCCGGCAATATGAAGAACACTTGGCGGCCTGGGTCTCAGAGCCGGATGACGGGCAGACAGACGCTATTAACAAGGGTTTTGCCATGGCGCACGGAGATATTTTGGCCTGGCTCAACTCGGATGATGTTTATCAACCCTGTGCTGTTTCAGAAGCCGTGGCCTTTTTGGGTGAACACCCCGAAGTAGGAATGGTGTATGGGGATACAAATTTCATAGACGAGGAAGGGCGGACGTTAGGAAAATTCAACGCTCGGCAAACCAGTTACCAACGCTTGCGGCGTGGTGGAGTATATATTCCCCAGCCGGCCTCATTTTGGCGGGCTTCGCTTTGGGAAGCGGTGGGGCCATTAGACCCCTCATTTTATTTCGCCATGGATTATGATTTATGGGTGCGTTTCGCTAAGGTGGCAGAGTTGCGCTACGTGCCGCGTTTGTGGGCTAATTTCAGGGTTTATCAGAACGCAAAATCGTTTGCCGCTGATGACCAATGCTGGCCTGAGATGCTGCGCGTTCACAGGCGTGAGGGGGGTGGTTGGTTTTCACCTTTTATGGCAAAATATATCCTCAGAAAAATACTGGCTTCACCTTGGAATTGGATAAAGCGGAGAAGGCTTAGAATGAGGTAATGAGGAACTAGAGCATTAGGGTGACGGGTAAAAAAAAATGGTGACTACCAAACTACCCAACTACCAGGTGCAACGCACTGAACTACAAGTGCAGCGCACCCAACTACCAAACTATCCAGGTGCAGCGCACTGAACTACAAGTGCAGCGCACCCAACTACCAAACTGGAAATTACTATGCAAACTTGGAGTTTTAGAGACGAAATTCTACGTATGACGCGCCAATGGTATGTTGTGTTGGCTTTTATTATTGTAGGCGGGTTGCTGGGCTATGGCGGCACGTATCTCTTCCCCGCTCCTTGCCGTGTTACAGCAGACCTTTATGTAGGTATTGACGTTATTCGTGTAGGCGAAATGGCGCACGTTATCCCTTTGGCAGAACACGAACCTTTGAATTTGGACGATTACAAGAATTGGCAATTGAAGCAAGTTGCAGATGTGGTTTCTTCTGAAAAAGTGTTGGCAAAAACCCTAGAATCGCTCCGCGCGCGGGACGCGTACTGGAACCAGCTTGAAATTGCAGACTTTAAAGCGCTCTTAGATATTTACTGGTACGATGCGGGAACTTGGCAATTAGAGGCGATTCACCCCCAGGCGAAGTACGCTGCCCAGGCTGCTGAAATATGGCGAAACACAGGCTACGCCTACATAGAGGAGCTTTTGGTATTCGCCGAACGCGCCACAGCCCTAGACGCCGAGCTGCAATCCTCCAATACCAGCATTGGCATTGTCGAAGAACGAATTGCCAGCCTGGAAGAGGGAACAGTCCTAGAAGAAGCCCAAGCAGAGCTATCTGTGCTGACCGCGAAACGAGAAGAAATCCTAGAAGAATATCACCAGGCCCAAGATGATAGTTTAGGCCTGTCGGCGAATTTATACCTTGAACCCAGCACAGGCCATTCTCAATGCGAGCGCGTACGCTCCACCGGTACGGTGACCTTGGCATCGGGTGCAATTGGCTTTTTGGCTTGGGTGCTTGTAGCGTTCCTCCGCGCCCGAAAAAAGGAGGACGCTAATGCTGTCTAAACGTCTTTCTCTCGCTCGGAAGATAGTTTGGGCTTTGTTCCTGGTCAGTTTGCCGGTGAGCAGTTTTCCTTATTTCCCCGCAAGTTTGGGCGGAGGAGACGCTAGCGTTCGCCCTTTGCTTGTTTATCCGCTGCTTATATTGGTCTTGGCCGTCACATTTCCCGCTTTGTGGAAACGCCCCCTCCCGCGCGTCTGGCTTCCCTTTTTCGCTTTCGTGACCCTCGCCGTAATCTCTTCCTTGCTGCCGTTCATAAGGGGAGACATCTCGCATCTAAAGGAAGTTTCTATTGCCCCGCGCGTTGTTCGCTCCCTAATTACTCTCGCTCTGGCGGGAGCCATCTACCTGACGGTTTCTCTCGTCCCCAGAGACAAAAACGAACTGCGTTTCACGCTGCAATGGTTCTACGTGGGATTGGGCGTGGCGTTGTTTTGGGGGTCTTTGCAAATTCTATACGTCCTCGACATCATCCCTAATTGGCTTCAAATTATGCGCGGGATGCAGCACTATATCTCCGATTCTAGGTTGTCCCCCAGCCGCGTTTCTGGGATGGCTCTTGAGCCAAGCTGGTTTGCCGATCAATTGGCCGCTTTGTGGCTTCCCTGGATATTGGGAGCGGTGCTGACAGATTACACGGTTTTCAAATGGCGCTGGCGATGGGTGACAATTGAAAAAATACTCTTCGTATGGATGAGCGGAGTCTTGCTCTTCACCCTCTCACGGGCTGGCTTGGGAGTGGCAGTCGCCGTTATTGGAGCGGGAGTGCTCTTCTTCCGGCGAAAACCAGCCCCCGCCCAAGAGCAGCCTAAACCCAAACGCTGGTGGGAGCGTATCCGAGCCGCTTTTGCCAACCTTCCCGGCCCGGCGCGAAGCGTCATCACCGCGGGCAGCATTTTATTAGTTATAGCGGCCTTATTTTTCACCGTTGGCACACAAAGCAATTACATCTCACGCATGTGGGAATATGCGCCTTTTTCTGGTAACAATACTTTACAAGGCTATTTCAGGTATATCGGTTTTGGCCCCCGTTTTGTTTATTGGGAAACCGCCTACCGAGTGTTTAACCATTACCCTCTCTTTGGGGTGGGATTGGGAAATTTCACATTCCATTTTATAGACATGATGCCCGGCGTCCAGGTTGGGTATATGCCAGAACTGCTGCGAAGGCTTGTACCCCGGGTTGGGCGGGTAATCACCTCTAAAAACTTCTTCGCCCATCTCCTGGCCGAAACCGGATTTGTAGGAACGGCTGTTTTCGTGACCTTTCTGGTCATGTTGGCGGGAGGCGCGTTTTATTTGTGGCGCTCAAATGAAAAAGAAGAAAGATATTGGGGCACAGCGGCTCTAATAGGAATTGTGGCTTTTGTGGTTGACACCTTTTCTTATGATTCTTTTGCTGTTCCCAACCCTTGGATTGTGTTTGGATTTATTACCGCAGCGGCAAAGGTTTTTATACGCCCGCGCAGCACATCTAAAAAAGAATAAACAAGACCTTTGGGGTTTGCATGTATAAAACTTGTGCACACAAAGCGAGATAAATCTCGCATTACGTTTCGTAGCGCGACATTTATGTCGCCTTGCACGTTTTGTATAGATGAACCAAAATTTAAAATGTTTCACCCCATTCAAGGCCGTAAATTAAATAGGAGTCATTCTCGTGAAAAATCGTAACGTAATCATAGGATTAATTGTTGGTATTTTGGTCATTCTTTGTTGTTGTATGGCTGCTTGCGGAGCAATTGCTTATTATGGCCTGAGTTCCGCCCCCTCGGAAGTGGAAGAAGTTGTCGTGACCATTATTTCGCCCACTGAAGAAACTTCACTCCCAGAGATTCCCACCGCCACCGTCTCTGTTGAGGTTATCGAAGAAAACGAAATCAAAGTTCCAGAGGAAACAGAACACGAAACCGTAAACACCCTAAAAAACGAAGAAGTCCCAGTCAATGATCCCATAGAATTGGCCGAACGTCTGGGTGGAGAAGAAAATATTCCCACCACCAAACCGGTAGAAGACCTTAATCGCGAAGTCGGCGAAAGAGAAACCTTTTGGGTGACAAATGTGGATACCTCAGAGAATTTTCAAGTCGAAACCATCCTAGAAGCTGTAACCGACCACCTCTATTTTTGGATAGAAGATGGCGTTAAGTTTTCCAGACGCGACCTAGACAAATTAGCACAAACCTTTGAAACCAAAATTTACCCCACCGATCGCGAGTTCTTCGGCTCCGAGTGGTCACCAGGCGTAGATAACGACCCGCACATTTACATCATCTACGCTTCTGGGTTAGGCTCAAATTTGGCGGGATACTTTTCCTCTGTCGATGAATACCCGCCCCAGGCCCATGAATACTCCAACTCCCACGAGACCTTTATGCTCAACTCTGACACGAGCGGGCTTGGCGAAACGTATACCTACGGCGTGTTGGCGCATGAATTCCAGCACATGATCCATTGGTACTGGGACCGCAACGAGACCTCCTGGCTCAATGAGGGATTTTCCGAACTAGCTGCATTCCTAAATGGGTACTACAGCGGAGGCTTTGCCACTACCTATGCCCAAAACCCCGACCTGCAACTCAACGATTGGCCCAACGACCCCTCAAAAACCACTCCCCACTATGGATCAAGTTTTCTCTTTGTGGCCTACTTCTTAGACCGCTTCGGGAGCGCCGCAACCCAAGCCTTGGTATCTCACGAAATGAACGGCATGTCGAGCATTGATGCCCTAAACCTCACTGACCCGGTCAACGGGGAAAGCTTTGGCGCGGACGAGATTTTCATAGACTGGGCAATTACCAATTACCTCCAAAGTGAATATTCCCTCACTGGCAGATACAACTACAACGACTATGAAAATGCCCCTCGTTTTAGAGCCACCGAAGAAATTTCAGATTGTCCCGCATCCGAACAAAAACGCACCGTTCACCAATATGGAGTAGATTACATCAGCCTCACCTGCCCCGGTGATTATGTTTTGCGGTTTGACGGAGAAGAAGAGGTCAGTGTTCTCCCCGCCAACCCCCATTCGGGCAATTTTGCTTACTGGTCAAATAAAGGCGACCACTCAGACATGACCCTCGACAAAACATTCGACTTCACCGAATATGATGCTCCCCTCACGCTCACCTATTGGGTTTGGTACGACCTCGAAGAAGACTATGATTACCTTTACCTAGAAACCTCCACGGACGGCGAAAATTGGGTCATCATCCATACCCCTTCTGGCACAGACGAAGACCCGTCTGGGAATAGTTATGGCTGGGGATATAATGGTTTGTCAGGTGGAGATGGAAGCTGGATTCAAGAAAAGGTAGACTTGTCTCAATTCGCCGGACAGAAGGTGACAATCCGCTTTGAATATGTCACAGACGCGGCTGTTAATGGGGAAGGTCTGCTCCTGGACGATATTGCCATCCCCGAAACGGGGTACAGCACAGGTTTTGAGGTAGACGCCGGGGGATGGGTGGACGCCGGTTTCGTGCGTATCCAAAACGTCTTGCCCCAAACCTATCAGCTAGCTATCCTCCGCCTGGGCGATTCCCCTGAGGTTGAATACCTAACTCTTACGGCTGGCAACGAAATAGAAATTCCCCTCGCAATTGGCAACGGGAACGCCGATGAAGTAATATTAGTTGTGGCTGGCACAACAAGATTCACCCGCCAAGAGGCATCCTACAGTTTTTGGATAGAACAACAATAAAGAAGATGCAAAAGACACACTGAGAGGGGCATTTTTTACCCCGAAGCAGTCTTCCAGACTCTCTAGGAGATTGCTTTCAGCGGGAAAACACCGCTTCGCAATGACATGCCTGAGTAGTTACTATGAATCTTTTATTCACTCTGTCACTTTTGTGCCCGCTTAATTGATAGCTTATGAGAGAAAAATCACCCATAATTAACGTACCTCGTTTCGGCACCACAAAATAAAAAACCGAAACGTTGTTTGTATACCGCTGACGCTTTTAAAATAAGACACGATAGGAAAAATATGCGTAAAGTTGCCATTTTAGGAATTGGACAGATCCGTGTTGACGAACATTGGGATAAAACCCTGCTAGAAATGGCTGGAGAAGCTGTTTTCGCCGCCCTTAATGACGCTGGGCGAGACAGGGTAGAAGGCTTGTTCGTTGGTAATATGCTCGCTAGCCAACTAGACAAACAAAGCCATCTTGGAGCGTTGATAGCCGACTGGGTTGGCTTTCGCGGCATTGAGGCCATGACCGTAGAAGCAGCATGTGCCTCAGGGTCAATGGCCTTGCGGACGGGTGTAATGGCCGTTGCTTCTGGGATGTTGGATAGTGTTATAGCCGTTGGCGTAGAAAAAATGACTGACTCTCCTCCCCATGAAACCACCGCTGCGTTAGCTACTGCCGCTGACGCAGACTGGGAAGTTATTCATGGCATTACTTTTGTGGGTCTCAATGCTTTGCTTATGCGCCGCTATATGTACGAATACGGCTGGAAACATGAAGACTTTGCTCCTTTTTCGGTTAATGCCCATGCCAATGGAGCTAAAAATCCCTTTGCCCGCTTTCAAAGGCCTATCACGGTAGAAACATACAAAAAAGCTCCTATGATCTCCGACCCCGTCAATTTAATGGACTCTTCGCCAATTGGGGATGGGGCCGCCGCCGCTCTCATCGTTCCGGTGGATTCAATTCAAAAACGCGGTGGGCGTCCCTTGGTCACTATTGAAGGGTCAGCTTCGGCAATAGATGCCGTAGCTGTACACGACCGCCACGATCCTCTGTGGTTGTCCGCGGCGGAGAAATCATCTCAACGCGCTTACCGTCAGGCTGGCGTGGGGCCAAATGACATCGACTTCTTCGAAATTCACGATGCCTTTTCAATTATGTCGGCCTTGTCGCTGGAAGCTTGCGGATTCGCTGAACGAGGCCAGGGTCCGCGGTTAGCGTTGGATGGGGCAATCACGCCTCAGGGAAGCATTCCGCTTACAACTCTGGGTGGCCTCAAAGCGCGGGGGCATCCGGTTGGCGCTACGGGGATGTACCAAATTGTAGAGGTTGTTCAGCAATTGCGCGGCGAGGCTGGCGCGGCTCAGATTGATGGCGCAAAGATTGGTATGGCGCAAAATATCGGCGGCAGCGGTGCGACCATTGTGACGCATATTTTGAAGGCAAGGGGCTAGGAAACTACCCCCCTCCAAGTGCAGCGCACCCAACCACCGAATTACTCCTCTCCAGGTGCAATGCACTTTGAACTGCAAGTGCAGCGCACCTAACTACTAAACCAAGAAACTACTGAACTATGTCAAAATTCTATGTTGTATGGAAAGGTCGAAAGACCGGCGTTTTTAGTACCTGGGCTGAATGTTCTGCCCAGGTAAGCGGATATTCCGGAGCGAAGTACAAATCTTTTCCAAACAGAGCGTTCGCCGAAAAGGCTTTTCAGGGGGATTACGCTGATTATCAAGGCCAAAATGTTCAAAACCAAGCGTGGCTCTTCGCGGTTAATGGCCCCAAACTTGACACCTGTTCGGTTGACGCCGCCTGTTCGGGGAATCCGGGTACGGTGGAGTATCGCGGCGTTCGTACTGAGACAGGGGCGGAAATATTTCGACAAGGGCCATTTGCTCACGGCACAAATAACATAGGCGAATTTTTGGCTCTGGTTCACGCTTTGGCACTTTTCAAAAAACAAGGAGACCCCATCACAATTTACTCCGACTCGAAAATAGCTATGGGATGGGTGCGTAAGAAGAAATGTGGCACTAATCTCAGTCCCAGCGGAAAAAACGCTAAATTATTTGAATTAATAAAGAAAGCCGAAAACTGGTTAAGAGAAAACGAATACCCGAATAAAATCATCAAATGGGATACAGAAGCCTGGGGCGAAATCCCCGCAGACTTTGGAAGGAAGTAAGGAGAGCCTAATTTCTCCCCCTTCTTTCACTTCATAGCCGAATACTTGCCAGGGAAAAACAAATTTAAGCCGAACTACTCCTTGCGTTGCTTCAAAAAATCATCTACAATTCCAGTACCCCTTTAAATGCCCTCACGGGAGGAAACATGTTTCTTACCCCCACATTCATGCGCTGGGCTCTCTTCATTTGTATAGCAGCCATGGATATATTGACCGCATTCTACCTGCGAAGACGAAAACTATCTCCCCGCGCTTACTTGGGATGGGGGTTACTTGCTCTATTTCTCCCCATCATTGGCCCCATTTTAGTCATTCTGTCTCAGCCTGGTCAGGCTAGGGAATATTAACTATGAAACAAGACCGCTTTCTACTTATTATCCTTATCTTCATTCTCCTTTTGACTGCAACCGCTGTTGGCGTATACCTCTTTCGCCAAGGAGAACAAACCTATCTGGCTGACACTACGCCCGAAAACATAGTTCGAAACTACGTCCTAGCTCTTCAGAAGCAAGACTATCAAAGAGCATATTCATATCTCCAAAAGAAAGAAAAAACTCCCACCTTTACCGATTTTCAAGAAACATTTTTCGAACAATACTCCTCCCTTTCCGAAACAGCTATCCAAATTACAGACACCACTATTTACGATAATAACCAAGCAACTCTAGAATTAATCGTTCTCCACGGCGGAGGCGCTCCATTCGGAAGCACCTGGAAAGAATACACCGCTGCCTTTTTGGTAAAAGAAGGCCAAACATGGAAAATTGCCCAATTCCCCACGCCTTACTGGGGTTGGAATTGGGATACTCAACCACCTCTTTACAGATGACATTCTCTGCCGTATTGCGCTTAAAAAGGGATAAAATGCCATGAAGACCATCCGCAGTTTATACACATACCTAATTACGCTTATCAGCCTAGAAGTAGTGACCTGGGGAATGATTAGACTGGCTCGCACCTTCACTAACCCTCAAATTGAAGGCAACGCGGGGCAACTAGCTGGAGCCTTGGCGCTCATCTTAGTGGGGCTGCCTATTTTTCTGCTTCATTGGTGGATGGCTCAACGCCAAGCCGCCGCGGAGGAAGAGGAACGATTTTGCATCATTAGAGCGATTTTCTTCTATGGCGCTTTCCTAGGCGCGTTGATTCCAATCATTCAAAACACACTCGCCCTGGTCAATCGCTTTCTCATAAACATATTCCAGCAACCATCTTACATGTCCATTTTCGGCGGGCGACAAATTTGGAGCGACAATCTCATTGCCATTTTCATGAACGCTTTGCTCGGCGGATATGTTTTTTACAGTCTGCAAAAAGATTGGGACGCGACACCACCCAACGACAACCTTTCCAATATTCGCCGACTAGCCCGCTACATTTTACTCATTTACGGTTTGGGAATGCTAGTTGGTGGCGTCCACGAAGTTATCCGCTACCTCTTTAGCTTTGCCAGAACCATCGGAGCAACCCCCCAAAATTGGCTGGCGAATGGATTAGCATTGCTAATAGTTGGCATACCGCTTTGGATTGTGGTTTGGCGCATTATTCAGCGTTCCCTTCAACACTTTTCCGAACGCACCGCGCTCCTTCGGCAAATTATACTCTTTCTCATCAGCCTGTTTAGCGCAGTAGGGATTTTAGTTCCCTTGGGGATAATCATAAAAATTCTGGTGGAAGTTATTTTCGGGGGACATCAAGCGTTTGGCGTGGTGTTGATGGAAATTGGAGAACCTCTGGCGTTGGCGCTCCCCCTAGGCGGGGTGTGGGCTTACTACAGTAGGGCTTTGTACCAAACATTTAACGCCGAGCCATTCCTCAAACGTGGTGACCTGTTCCGCAAACTTTATTATTACATCCTTTCCGCATTGGGGCTAATTGCTACATTAATTGGCTTGCAAATGCTATTTGCGTTCATAATAGACCTTAGCTTGCGGTCTACTGCCCTTTGGGGTGGACTATTGCGAGAACGCTTGGCCGCCGCCTTAGCCAGTTTGGTGGTAGGGCTTCCCATTTGGCTCTCAGCCTGGAAGTTGATGTTAGCAGATGTAGCCGAAAAGGGAGAAGCAGGCGAGCGTGCCCGCCGTTCTTTAGTGCGAAAAACGTACCTTTACATAGCTCTTTTTGTAGGCGTAATTGGCGCCATGATAAGTTCTGGATATGCGTCTTTTATTCTTTTCAAAGCCTTGTTGGGACAAGTAGAGCCTGATCTATTAGCCGAAGTTCTTACATCATTGAGCCAACTGCTTATCTTTGGCGGACTTTTGGCCTATCACCTAAGCTTGCTTCGCAGCGACAAGAAAATGGCTCAACGCTTTTTGTCCGATCTCCACGCCCAATTTCCAGTTTTGATTCTAACCACGCAAAACGGAGCATTTGCTTCACAAGCGGTCACCACGTTCCAGCGTGAAATGCCCTCCCTCCCTCTTGCTGTACACGCCATCGAGAACGGCGTCCCCGATGAAACCATGTCCCAGGCCCGAGCGGTGATCATTCCCGGAGATATTGTCGCTGAACCTAACGATGCTATCCGTGTTTGGCTGAAGAATTTTTCAGGACAGCGATTGGCAATACCCACTAGCGCAAAGAATTGGCACTGGTTATTTGGAAGCGGTCGCGGGCATTTGGCAATGATAAAACGGACTGTAAAGATCGTTCGTGAAATGGCCGAAGGAGATGAAATTTCATCTTCGAGAGATAGGTCTTCTTGGCAAAATATTCTCTACTTTTTTGGTGTATTGTTCAGTATTGAGCTTCTTTTTAGCCTGGTGTCGTTCCTGATGTCGCTAATTTTTGATTAATTTCTAAGTGCATGTTAAAATGTGCTTGGGTGGTAAAAAAGTGACAATCGTTGTATACTTTATGTACGTTGGTATTCTGAAAAGAAAAATCTGATAAAAAAGGGTTAACGCTATGAAGATATCTGTTTTACAAGAAAATTTAGCCCGCGGTTTAAGCATTGTTTCTCGAGCGGTTTCCCCTCGGAGCACATTGCCCGTGCTTTCTAATATTTTAGTTGCTACCGATGGGGCGCGTCTTCGCTTGTCGGCCACCAATTTAGAGTTGGGCATTACTTGTTGGATTAACGCGAAGATACTAGAAGAAGGGTCAACTACTGTGCCTTCCCGCACTTTTTCTGACCTCGTTAGCACTATGCCGCCTAAGCAAGCAGATATTGCCCTAGATGAAAGCACACAAACGTTGAACGTGAAATGTGGCTCGTTGAATACAGATATAAAATGTATTGACGCTCAAGAATTCCCACCTATGCCAACTCCTGACCTGGATTTTGGGATAGAGATTAACGTTGATGATCTTAAAGAGATGATTAACCAAGTTGGTTTTGCGGCATCTAGAGACGAAGCTCGTCCCGTTTTGACAGGGGTGTTGGTAACGGTAGAAAATGACGAAATTACCATGGCGGCTGCGGATGGTTTTCGACTTTCTGTGCGAACTGCTTCTCTCGCTTCAAGCGTGCAGAGATCTGTTGAAGCGGTGATTCCCGCCCGCGCGTTGGGAGAGTTGGCGCGTATTAGCGGTGATGGCAGTGAGGTTGTTACTATGTTCCTACCGCCGAATAGGGGACAGGTTATTTTCCGAACCAAAGATATAGAGTTGACTTCTCAAGTGATTGAGGATACTTTCCCTAATTACCGGCAAATTATTCCTCAGAGCTATAAAACTCGTACTATTCTCAACACTGTAGAGTTCCTAAAAGCTAGTAAGCAGGCCGAAATTTTTGCTAGAGAAGGGTCTTTGATAGCTCAGGTTAACATTACTCCCGGAAGCGAAGAAATGGTTCCTGGTGAAGTAGAAATATTAGGAGAATCAGAAGAAACTGGTTCTAGCCAATCTGTATTGGAATCTACTATAGAAGGGCCGGGAATGGCGATTTCATTTAATGTTCGCTACCTGCGAGAAGTCCTTGATGTTATCAAAACCCCCAATGTTGCCCTTGAAACAACACAATCTACCAGCCCCGGCGTAATTCGCCCCGTTGGGGAAGATAATTTCTTGCATGTTATTATGCCCATGCACCCAAGGGATTAAGCTGATGCGGCAGGTGCAACGCATCTTGGCGCATTACCTTTGCTAGCTTGGTAATATAAATTCAATCCCCGGTTTCTGCCAATGGAACCGGGTTTTCATTATCTACAACCTCTTTGCAACTCAGGTCATCTTTAAGGTGAAGCAATGGTATCCTTTACTTCTCAATACGATAGAGCTTTTCAAATTTATTTAGCTTTAGCGCAATACCCTATTCTTCAAACCCCCATTCGGGCGAAAATGCGTCAGGTCATATTCAATACAGGCGTTATTACGCTCAAGCAATTTGAGAATGAGACTCGCCGAAAAGCGCTTCAGTCACAAAAAAGAGAAGGCCTTGAAAATCCTTTTGGGCAAGAAACCGCCGAAGCATGGGAAATTAGGCTTTCGCGAGTGAGAAACTATCTCACAGATTTTTATTTTGGATACAATTTGCCCTATGAACGCTTCGAATCTATAGTCAAAGAAGTTCTTGCAGAAAGCATTGTAGACTTTCAAGGTATTTCGGTTTCTTTTAACCCTGAACTGGCGCCGGTAGAGATGCTTTTTGATTACGCTCAGGCAATTTCCAAGTTGCCTCATTCCGATATAGAAGCCCAACTTCCACATCTTCAAGAAATCATTGTGGTTCTGATTAGAAAAATAATTAGCGATCATTTGGCTTATATAAACATTGCCAAGGAATGGTTCAAAATTGAGGACTTGATAGAGATTCAACATCGCAAAATTGGATACGGGAAAATAGGCGGGAAAGCGGCAGGAATGCTTTTGGCTGCTCGAATTCTTCATACTGTGGCCGATGATGAAATCAAGTCTTCGCTAGAAATCCCTGCCTCTTATTATCTTGGAGCGGGCGTAATGTACACATTTATGTCCTATAATGACCTTTTGCCTTGGTCTAATCAAAAATATAAGTCGGCAGAAGATGTATGTTCCGAATATCCAAAAATTCAAGAAGAATATAGCCGGGGCGAATTCCCTCCAGATATTGCTGCCCGCTTGAGAAAGTTGCTTGAAAGTGTAGGAAACAAACCTCTCATTGTTCGCTCTTCAAGTCTTCTGGAAGATAGCTTCAACACCTCATTTGCGGGGAAATACGAGAGTGTTTTCTGCCCTAACCAAGGAACATTAGATGAAAATTTTCAAGCTCTGGTAAAAGGGATTGCACGCATTTATGCCAGCGCGGCTAACCCAGACGCCTTGTTCTATAGGCGGATACAAGGATTAATAGATTATGATGAGCGTTTGGCTGTTTTAATACAGGTAGTTCAAGGGAACAAATATGGAAAGTACTACTTGCCTCACACGGCAGGTGTGGGATTTAGCCGTAACTTGTACCGGTGGACGCCAAAAATAGAAACCAAGGCAGGTTTTTTACGTTTGGTTTGGGGATTAGGAACCCGGGCGGTGGACCGGTTAGGGAACGATTATCCTCGCTTAGTGGCTCTTAGCCATCCCGCGTTGCGTCCAGAAAAATCTCACAAAGATATGTTGCAATACACACAACACCAAGTTGATCTCATTAATTTGGAAGAAAATGAGTTTGAGACTCTCCCCATTCACGAGGTTCTCACATCCCGTTACCCCGTTTTACGCTACATAGCTCGGATAGACGAAGGCGGATATCTTGCACCTATTCGCAGTGCCCCCTTTGGCAAAGATCCAAAAGATTTCATCCTTACCTTTGACGAACTTCTTACGCAAACGCCATTCAGCAAACGAATGCAGACCATCTTAACCACTTTGGAGAAACATTACGGAACGCCGGTAGACACAGAATTTACCCTGCACATTTCACCCGCGGGAAATCTCAAAATATCTCTCCTTCAATGTCGCCCGCAAAGTCATTCAAAAGAACTAGAGGCCAATATTTCAGAAAAAATATCTCAAGAAGATATAGTTTTCACCTCCCAAATTATGATTCCACAAGGGAGTATTGATAAGATTAAATACGTATTGTTCATTCCCCCAGAACAGTATTTTTCTCTCTCCACCAATGCCGAGCGCTTCGCCGTGGGGCGGGCCGTGGGCCGAGTCAATGAGCGACTTGCTAACGATACGTTCATTTGCATTGGCCCTGGGAGATGGGGAACCAATAATCCAGACCTAGGCGTGCGCGTTAGTTATTCAGACATATACCATACCAGAGCGCTCATCGAGCTTTCGGGAAAAAGCATTGGAGTGGAATCATCCCCTTCTTTCGGAACCCACTTCTTTCAAGATTTAGTAGAAACTAACATCTTTCCTTTAGCAGTTTACCTAGATGACGAAGAAACAGTTTTCGATAGGGATTTCTTTTATCGAACAAAGAATGCTTTATTAGACATTGCTCCTCAAGAGAAACAATTTGTCAATATCATTCACTTAATTGACGTTAATGCTTTTCGCTCTGGGCATTTTCTCGAGCTAGTGATGTCCGATTCAGAAAAGAAAGCCCTCGCTTACCTTAAACCTATCATATGAAAAAATGGAGTTAGCATGGAAAAATTTGTTGCTGTGGCTGGAAATATCGGAGTGGGAAAAACAACTTTAGTAAAATGTCTCTGTGAGCGTTTGAAATGGACGCCATTTTTTGAGCCGCAAGGAGAAAATCCCTATTTAGCGGATTTTTACAAGGACATGCGAGCCTGGGCTTTCCATTCCCAAATGTTTTTCCTCACTAAACGCTTACGCGCCCATAAGAACTTGTTGTCACACCAAGGCTCTGTGATCCAAGACCGCAGCGTATACGAAGATGCTGGAATTTTCGCTCATAACCTCTACCAGCAAGGCCAAATTACTGAGCGAGATTACCAAACCTATCGGGAGCTTTATCAGGTGCTAATAGAGTTTTTGCCGCCTCCCGATTTGGTGATATATTTGCGGGCATCTGTTTCCACCCTCCATCACCGAATAGAAAAACGAGGAAGAGATTACGAGGAAGAAATTGACCTTGTCTATTTAAAGCAACTTAATAATTTATATGAAAGTTGGATAGATAATTTCCATTTATGCCCAGTTTTGATGGTTCCCGCAGATGATTTGGATTTTGTAGCTAATGGAAAACACTTGAATTTGATTATTAAAAAAGTACAGGAAAAACTAATGGGCAAAGAGGAAGTGATTTTTACTGAAAAAGAAGTTAACGGGGAATAATAACAAGAAAAAGCGTTGAGTTCTATTGCCTACTCACCTGTTTTGCCAATAAAAAAGGCTCTAGCTATATTGCTAGAGCCTTTACTTTTTTTAGAGCCAGCCGCGCAATTCCATGGCTTTTACGACTTTTGCAATTGCTACCATGTAAGCTGCATCGCGCATGTAAACATCTTCTTCCTTAGACATGTCCAAGACATCCTTGAAAGCCTTTGACATCTTCTCGTCTAATTTATTAAGCACTTCTTCTTCTGACCAATAGAAGTTCATATCATTCTGAACGCCTTCGAAATAAGAAACTGTCACGCCACCAGCGTTGCACAGGAAGTCAGGAATGACAAAAATTCCTTTCTCTTTGAGCACGGCGTCTGCTTCGAGTGTGGTAGGCCCATTAGCGCCTTCGGCCAGAATTTTGACTCGGTCGCTGATTTTTTGTACAGAGTCTTTGTTAACTTGTCCTTCCAACGCGGCGGGGATCAATACATCCACGTCTTTGGTAATCCAAGCTCCGCTATCTTCTATTACGTACCCTTGCTCTTCGGCTTTTTCCTTGTCGATTGTGCCGTATATGTCGGTAATAGTTTTTAGATATTTGGGATCAATTCCATCGGGGTGGCTAATTGTATAAGGTGTTCTATCTTCTCTATCCCAGTAAGATACACAAGCTACTTTCCCCCCCAGCTTCTCTATGAATCCAATAGCGGCGTACTGCGCTACGTTGCCAAAACCCTGAATAGCGGCCACCGACTTAGAAGAATCTATTCCTAAGTGTTTCATAGCTTCGCGGATGGCGAAAACTACGCCATAGCCTGTTGCTTCTGTTCGGCCTAGTGACCCGCCTCCCCCAACGGGTTTCCCTGTGATAACGCCGGGGGTGTATTCGCCCACTAATTTGGAGTATTCGTCCATCATCCAGCCCATCATTTGGGGATTGGTTCCCACGTCTGGGGCGGGGACATCTCGGCGCGGGCCAATGTTGCGGTAAATTTGGTCTATCCAACCTCGGCAAAGGTGTTCTTTTTCTGTCTCAGAAAGGGTAGAGGCGTCAACGGCAACGCCGCCTTTTCCGCCGCCTAGAGGAATATCGGCTACAGCGCATTTCCAGGTCATCCACATGGCCAGCGCACGCACTGTATCTAGCGTCTCGGAAGGGTGGAAGCGGATTCCGCCTTTAGATGGGCCGCGCACATCACTGTGTTGAACTCTGTATCCGTAAAAGACCTCTACAGAGCCATCGTCTTTTCGAACCGGGATTTGGAATTTGAATTCTCGGGTTGGTTGACGAAGCATAGCGCGTGCTTGCGGGGCTAGGTTTAGAAGTTCGGCAACATGATCAAATTGAGCTTGTGCCATTTTAAAAGCATTAAGTTGTTCAGTCATCAGAATCTCCTTACTAAAGTGTAATTGGTGTGAAGTATTTTGTACTTCTTTGGTATTTTGCAAACTAGTAGTTTTTACGTTTTCTGCGCTTCTTTTTCAAAAATATTATGTGACCAGATTAAGCATTTTGTGCTAGCGCTTTCTTTAATGCTGTTCCTAGTCTACGGATGCCTTCAATGATTGTTTCTTCTGGAGCATAGGAGAAGTTGAGCCTCATGGCGTTATGTCCGCCATCTTTGTTGGGGTAGAAGTTAACTCCTGGGACGTAGGCTACGTTTTCTTTCAATGCCCATTCATTGAAGAACTTCAGTGTGTCGATTGAAGTTGGCACACGCGCCCATAGGAACAGCCCTCCCTCTGGACGGGTCCAGCTGCAACCCTCGGGCCAGAATTCCGCCAAGGCATCCAGCATTGTATCCCGCCGTTTTTTGTAAACCGTACGCAAATTGTTAATGTGTGGTTTTAGTAATCCGCGCTGACAAATATCATTGATTATATATTGGGCAAAAGTGCCTGTATGCAGGTCGCAGCCTTGTTTGGCTTGCACGAAACGAGTCATGAGCGATGTTGGGCAAACGAGCCAGCCCAGACGCAGACCGGGGGATAGTGTCTTGGAGAATGTTCCTAAGTAGATTGTGCGTTCGGGGATTAAAGTGCAGATGGGTGGGACATCTTGCCCTTCGTATCTTAGTTTCCCGTAAGGGTCATCTTCCACAACAGGCAGATCAAGTTTTGTGGCAATTTCAGCTAGCTTTTGGCGTCTTTTCCACGGCAGGGTTGTGCCAGCGGGGTTGTGAAAGTTGGGGAGTACGTAGATGAATGCAGGCGGTTTTCCGCTGTCTTCTATTGCTTTTTCGTAAGCACGTTCTACTTCATCCACTACCATGCCTTCTTCGTCGAGGTTTATGGTGTGGAAGTTTGCCTGGTAAGCATTCCATGCCTGAATCGCCCCAAGGTAGGTGGGACTTCCGGTAAGAACATATTGACCAGGGTCAATAAGAACTTTGCCGAGCAAATCTAATGCTTGTTGAGAACCGTTTGTCAGGAGTACGTTTTCTTGTTTGACAGGTATGCCATATTTATGCATTTGATCGGCTAGAAATTTTCTGAGAGGTTTGTAACCTTCAGTGGAGCTGTATTGAAGAGCATTTTTGCCGTCATTTCGAATTACGTAGTTGCATGCTTCTTCTACCGCTCGTTCTGGGAAAAGTTCTGGCGCGGGGAGACCTCCTGCAAAAGATATCAGGTCAGGCTGCTGGGTTAGTTTGAGCAATTCGCGGATAGCCGAGCCTTTCATTTTACTTGTTCGCGTGGCTAAATGAGATTCCCATTCTAAGACAGGTATATCACGTTCGAAATCAAGGTTTAGGTTCATAGCTTATCTCCCGTTAAAGTAAGGTTAGGTTACGGTAACTTCAAATTCAAAAGTTTTCTAAAAACGTTGCGTATCCCAAAAACAAAAACCCATTTCAAAGTATATCATCTGAAATGGGTTACTTTTGCATTGATGATACCAAGCAGTATCATTCTAATAGCAAAGAGAATGTTTAGCAATAAAAAAGCTGCTAGGTGAAAAAGGGGGATACTCCGCTGAAAAGCACCTCCTTTAAACATCCTTGGGCAGGTAGCATAACTAGCACTACAAATCAATCGCAATCCTTAATTTATGAGTAAGTTTACCATTGCTGGTGGTGGCTAGAATGACATCATTTATTTTGTGACCACTACCTTATTGCTCTAACTTACAGGATGATATTTTAGCATTGGTAATGTTTGGTGTCTTAAGAAGGAAGTTATCTTTTGATAAGCCTTAAGTAATTTAGGGGACGGCGGCATAATTTTACGGTGGTTTATGGGAATGGTTCACCTCAAACTAGACACTAGTTGACATTTTTCCAAAACTTTATGTCATGGCGAACCTCCGTTTTCGCTGGTGTGCCGTTGGCAGGAGGTGCGGCAATCTTCCATATAGTTGGGGAGACTGCCACGTCACAAAAGACGTTCCTCGGCGACATAGTTGGGCACTTTGTTAAGTGCAACCCCGCTATTTTCTGAAGAACCATATTTTTCTGCTGTTAGTAAGAACTATTGAAAAACAAAAACTCATACTTGCTGAATAGCTAGTATTCTCCTATAATTATCCATAGTGAAAATTTAGATTACGCATAAATAGGATAACAGTAATGGACATCAGTCAACTACCTAATGCATTTCTGATTATAGAAAGTTCGAAAATCTTTATTATTGAAAAGTTTATAACTGTGATTGGAAGGCTGCCGAGTAACGACCTTGTCCTGTCTGACTCTCATGTCTCTCGTCAACATGCAGAGTTGCGATTCTCTCAGGGGCGTTTCTATCTCAAAGACCTCGATTCTACAGGCGGCACCTTTGTTAACGAGAAGAAAATTAGCGAATGTTGTCTATTCCCTGGAGATGTGATTACTTTAGCCAATGTTAACCTGGTCTTTGGCCAAGAAGAACTCCCCGGCGACGACGTAACTGACGGATACGACATTTCCTCAGAAGAAGAACAACAGCAAAAGTCAACTGACTTTCTAATTTAACGAAAAGCCATTCTGGGTATTCAATGACTTCCAATTTCTCATCGCAAATTCCTCCCCATACATTTCTCATTGTGAATGGGACACAAGTTTATCGCCTCACCAGAAAAACAATTAATATCGGACGCCATACTGATAACGATATTGTCGTTTCTGACCCGCATGTCTCTCGGCATCACACACAATTGCGGGCGGTCCAAGGTCATTTTGTTCTTTTTGACCTTGGTTCAACAGGAGGAACTTCTGTTAATGGAAGACGTGTTAGCCAACAAATACTCCAAGGGGGAGATATTATTTCCTTAGCGGGCGTTCCGCTTATTTTTGGTCAAGGACAAACGAAAGGTATGGATTCCTACATTGGTGATATGTCCAATGAG
>Ga0164318_10000956_pt1 | contig 24326 bp, 24 predicted proteins | sample GuaBasSedimGuay9_FD_113734 | JGI IMG/M metagenome (GOLD analysis project Ga0164318, IMG submission 113734) | Subseafloor sediment microbial communities from Guaymas Basin, Gulf of California, Mexico - Guay9, Core 4571-4, 0-3 cm | ecosystem: Environmental > Aquatic > Marine > Hydrothermal vents...
AAAAGAAATAAAAGAAAGAAAAAAAGTTGTTTCTCTGGAGGAAAAAGAAAAATTTTCATTTTCTGATTATATTAAACAGATAACTGTTAATGATTTTAAGGAATTTTTAAGAAACCCCTATAGTTTTATTCGTAATGAAATTTCTCAATTATTAGAAAAACAAGATATGTCCACTGAAAATGTTAAAGAATCTTTGAGTCTATTTGAAGGATTTGAACATGATTTGATTCAATCATTAGGTTATCTTTTACTTCATATTATCAATAGTAGGGCTGGTAATATCTTTGAAAATTTATTAAAAAATGAAACTACATCTGCAATAATTACATTCAGTTATGATTTAATAAAAGTAAATATTTTAACATTGTATCCTGGAGAAGTTTTCTCACTAATTTTAAAAGCACTTATCTCATCATTCAAAGAATTACTTCCCGATAAAGTAGTGGAGAATCTTAATGAATTTTCAGGTATGGAATTTATTGAAGATATTTTAGAAGGTGTACATATTGGACTTCAAGATTTAGGGTTAGAAAATTCAAATTTCAAAGAATATGTTATGGAAAAATTAAATGTCACAGAAAATAAAGGTTTTAGTACCTTATGGGAAATTGTTATGGTCGTAGTAAAGGTAACTCTTGCTGCACTTTCAATCCCAATGAAAGTTATAATAAAAAGGTCTCTTCCACTTATCACCGATACACTCCAAGTTACCAGAGAAACAATATCTTCAACTCTTGACACAGTAGATTTCTCGGTATTTGATGACCAAGAAGGACTATCAAAAGTTTCAGATTTTATTTCCGAAGTTTTTGATAAATTTAAAAATAAAAGTAAAACAACTGACACTAATAATGACCTTTCCTAATTTATATTAAATTTTCATCATGATCCAACTTTTTAAATCATATTAAAACCCCTTTAACTGATTTAAATTTCGAATTACAAATCAAATTCTGTTTTTTATTAAATGTGTGTCTTTTTAAAAATGTTTTACAACCGTATATTAACATTTTTAATTTTATTTTTCATTTATCACTTAACTTAAAAAGTAAAAGATTATATTTAATTCATATTGACCAAATCATTTTATAAAAATAATTTATAATTAGGACAATTTAAAAGATTAAAAGAAAATAATCTAAAAAATAGGAACAAAATATTTAAAGGATTAGGATAACTATGTCGCAAACAGGTAGAAATGGACTTTTTATTAAAAAAGCGAAAGTAAACCAAATTAGAAATGGATTATATGGATTTATATCTTATTTTCGTAATGAATTAGGTAAAAGTACAGAAGAAACAAAAGAAATATTACATGAAATGGGTAAAAATATTGCAATATCTTTCTACAATATTTGGAAACCTGAAAATACTGATCCATTAAAACTTATGCGCGAAATTCATAGAGTAGTCTTTAAAACTTCTGCTAAAGTTCGGGAAAAAGATAATTACATAATTGTAGTTAACCGAAGCTGCCCATTCTGCAAATATCCCCGTGATGTGGACGTTGCAGGTTGTGAAATAATTATTGGATTTGTTTCTGAATTCTTTAATTTGATGTCTTCAAAAACATATATCGATCCTGAAACTAATGAGGAAAAACATGTACCACATTTAGCAGGAAAGGTAACTACAAGTAGAATTTTCCAAGAAAAACCTTATTGTCAAAATGTGTATAAAAAAATATAATGGAGGATTATAAATGAGCTTAGATTGGATAATTTCAAGAATTGCTCGTCAATTTGGAATCGATATTAATTCTTTATTCTTTCATTTTCTCTATAGAGAAATGGCTAGACAATTAGTTAAATATGCCGGTAAAGAAAAAACTCCCGATATAATGCGAAAAATTGGTGGCGATGCATCTCTAGATAGCGCTAAAAGACATCCAACAATTTTTAAATTTGTCAGTCCTGGATCTGGAAATGAAATATTAAAATATATTAAAATGCTCTGGTATACCGTTTTTGGGACTAATATGAAATATGAAGTAATAAATAAAGAAAACCTTGAGGAATCTGATTATTTAGACCTTTACATTGATAATTGTCCCATTTGCCAAGGATATTATTCTGATAATTTAGATTTATCCAAAGAAGAAATGACTTCCATATTTGGAAATACTGGTTATGCATGTCTTTTACTTGGTATGATTGAATCTGTCGGAAATTTTATTATAGAAATGAAAGAGATTCCTTATACTTTAGAAATTGAAGAACTAGAATGTAAAGCACTAGGGGCACAAAGAATGCGAATAAAAGCTACTTTGGTCTCCAAAGAGCAATAATACCAATTTTTTTTCTAAAATTCTTATGGTTTATAATTGTAATTCATTAATTTTAAAGTCTTTTATAATTTTATATAATGATTTCCACAATAAATGCGATACTTCGGTAAATTTTGGGAATAATAACGGTGGATACTTAAAACCACAATCAATACATCTTACATTTATTACAACCATATCTTTTATTATATCAGTCCCTATATTAACTATCTCTATTTTTCCACCACACTCTGGACAGTCTAAATTTATTTCTTTAATTGGATTTTTCTTCATAATATCATTTAATTTTATTATTCAAAAATAAATTAAATAGAGCTTTTATAAATTCCTATGCTTTTATTATTACAGCTACTGTTCTTTTAACTTTTTCGAATTTTTTTCTCACATCATTTCCATTAAACTTAACACAAGCCCAATTGACCTTCCTACCATTTCCTTCCCTAACCTTCGCTTTTCTATTATATCCTTTACAAGCTCTGGATATTCTCTCACCGTGAAATAAAAGTTTAAAAACGATTTCCAGCGAGTTATATTTCTTTTTTCCCTTAAATTTTATATTCAATTTTAGTGTACTAAATTCTTCTTCGATAATATTTATTATAATACTTTTACCTTTAAATTCAAAAGCTACCACAAGATATCAAATACTTCTATTAATTTTAGTGAAAATTTTATCGACTAAAACCATATAAACCTGAAATGAGAGAATTTTATGCAATATTTACTTCAGTTGAATTACTAATAGTTATCATTATTTCTTTTGCAATAACTGATGCATATGAATTAGAGCAATTAAAAAATTTACTGAAATGTTTTAAATTAATAGTATCGTTTTTTAAGAATTTATTAAGAGTATTACCAATTAATGGAATTAAATTTTTGAAAAAAGCACTGGTATATGCATAAAAAGTTCTACGGCAATTTTTATAGATATATTTTCGAGGATTGCCACATACATAAATATCATGTCCATCTTACATAATTTTATATGAATTACATTCATAAGGAAAGTTTGGGCACAAAACAGGAATATCAATAGATGCTACAATATCATTTACCTCATATTATAGATTATAATGATATTTTGATTCATAATACATTTTTAAAATCATTTAATATTATGGCTAAACAAGAAAAAGTAGCTAGATATACAAAAATTTTTTCAGATTTTGTTGGAAAAAAGCTGAATACAATCATTTAAGTATTTTTGTCAAGCAAAGGCTTTTGTAAAAATTCGAAATCTTTTTATAATCCTTTTATAAATTAATATCTTTAATTTTTAATAAAGAAAATCTAATGAGATGTAAAAATGTCTGAAGAATTGAATCCTTTTAAAATTGCACAACAACAATTAAAGTCGGCATGTGACTTATTAGGTTATGATCAAAGTATTTATGAAGCATTGGCAGAACCAGAACGTTTTATAGAAGTGAATCTCACGATCAAAATGGATGATGGTTCTATTCGAAGCTTTAAAGGATTCAGGAGTCAATATAATTCTGCAAGAGGCCCAGTAAAGGGGGGTATTCGGTGGCACCCTGATGAGTCGGCAGATCTAGTTAAAGCTCTTTCTGCTTGGATGACATGGAAAACTGCAATTGTAAATATTCCTTTAGGTGGTGCGAAGGGCGGAATCGTTTGCAATCCAAAGAATCTTTCACTAACAGAAAAAGAAAGATTAGCTAGGGCTTGGACAAGAAAACTCGCTGATTTTTTGGGTCCTCGTATTGACATTCCTGCGCCAGATGTATATACAGATGGACAAATAATGTCTTGGATTATGGATGAATATGAATCAATTTTACGACAAAAAGCGCCTTCTATGATTACAGGAAAACCTCTCATAATCGGAGGTAGTGAAGGGCGTAATACTGCTACAGCTACTGGTGGCATCTTTACAATCGAAGAAGCTGCTAAAGAGTTGGATCTCGAGCTAAAAGATGCAACAGTAGCAATTCAAGGGTATGGAAATGCCGGATCATTTGCTGCAATCTTATTAAAAGAATGGCATGATTGTAAAATCATCGCAGTTTCTGACTCAAAAGGTGGGGTCTTCAATAAAAATGGATTAGATCCTAAGAAAGTGCTCGAACATAAAAAGAAGACTACAACCGTTGTAGGTGCTGATGGAACCTCCAAAATATCCAATGAAGAATTATTAGAATTAGAATGTGATATTCTTATTCCAGCAGCCCTTGAAAATGTGATTACTGAAACCAATGCCCCAAATATTAAAGCGAAAATCATCTGCGAATTGGCTAATGGCCCCACAACACCCTCTGCTGATGAAATACTTTTTAATAATAATATTCTAGTCATTCCCGATTTTCTTGCAAATGCTGGAGGAGTAACTGTTTCCTATTTTGAAATGATTCAAGGTTATTATCTCGATTTTTGGAGTATTGATAAGGTAAATAAGCGTCTCTCAGTAATTATGAAAGATGCTTATCATGCAATGCGCAAGAAAGCCAAAGAATATAATGTTAATAATCGAATCGCAGCATATGCTCTAGCTGTAGAACGTGTTGTCGAAGCAATGAAAATGCGCGGTTGGCTATAACTTAACTTATTACTGCTATGAAAACATAGGACTATATTTTATCCGAATCTTTTCTAATCTAATAGGACTTTAGTAATATACTAAGAAATAAATTTTATAATCGTTTTAAATATCTTTCAAGTTCCCATTGTGTTACTTGCATCCGGTATTCATTCCATTCTTTCCATTTAACATCTAGAAAATTCCGATAAGCGATTGGTAATAAAGCATGTTGAATTAATTCACTCTTTTCCATTTCCTTGAGAGCTTCTGAGAGGGACTCTGGCAAGGAAATGATTCCTTTCGATTTCCGTTCTTCATAGCTCATTTTGTATACATTTAAGTCTGTAGGAAAAGGTGGGTTAATTTTCTGGCGGATACCTTGGAGTCCTGCGTGTAAAAGTACTGCAAACTGGAGATAGGGGTTCCCAGCAGGATCGGGGCAACGAATTTCTATACGTGCTGCTTTATGACGTTTGCCAAAATCTGGCACCCTGATTAAAGCTGATCTATTCTTGTAAGCATAGGCAATATATACAGGTGCTTCATAACCGGGGACAAGACGTTTATAAGAATTGGGCCAAGATGCTAAAATTGCAGCCATTTCTCTCCCATAATAAAGTTGTCCCCCAATGAAGTGAAGTGCTATCTCTGAAAGATATCCAGTATCTTTATTATCTCGATAAAATGCGTTTTCACCATTTAAGTTCCAAAGGCTTTGATGCACATGCATACCCGACCCATTTACACCATAAAACGGTTTCGGCATAAATGTTGCGAGATAACCATTTTGTTGTGCGATATTTTTTATGATCATCTTCATAGTCACAGTCCGATCAGCAGTAATAAGCGCTTCATCATACCGAAAATCGATCTCATTTTGTCCAACTGCTACTTCATGATGCGCCACTTCAATATCAATATTAAAAAGATCCGCAGTGTCCGCCATTTTACGTCGTAAAATCTCAGAAAGTCCACTTGGATGGAGATCAAAATATCCTGAAAAATCCATTGGAGTTGGGACGTGTGTTTCATTCTTTTCTAACAAAAAGAATTCTAATTCAGGGGCACATTTATAAATGAATCCTTCATTTCGAGCTTCTTTTATAGCGTTTTTTAGAATATAGCGAGGATCTCCCTCAAATGGTTTTCCATTTGGTAGATAGATGTCACAAATAAATCTACAGGTGGAAATTTCTTTTGGACGCCAAGGAATGACTGCAAATGTAGCTGGATCAGGAACCGCAACCATATCTGATTCTTCAATATTTCCCATTCCTGTAACTGATGATCCATCAAAATATTGCCCGTATATAAGGGTATCTTCAATTAACTTTGTAGAAACAGAAAAACTTTTTAGAATTCCATTTATATCAATGAATTGGAGACGGGCAAATTTAATATTTTCATTAGTTATTTTTTCAATAACGGTATCAACAAGCTTATTTCTTCTTGCTTCTTTCATTTCAACCATGAGATTCAACTCGAATTTGGTATTTTTAAAATTTTCATTAAATAATCTTTTTAAACTTAGTATTTAAAATAATATTTAAAAAATGGAGTAAACTGATAAATTTTTGTCAATAAGTTATTTAAATTTTTTTAAGTTTGTGCTACAATTACCGGGCATTTTAATTGATTTTCCAGATTTAATTGCGTCAAATTTTTTGAACTCAGTTCATATCTATTCATAGCCACCTTTTTTATCTATCTCATTGAATATTCTGGACTTGACCTTATTTTTTAATGAATTATCTCTTTATTTTTTCCGGGAATTATTAGCCTGAAATTGAGTATTTCTTTTACATTTTCTTTTCAATGTTTTAACTGCTGCCTTTAATTAATCTTCAGCATCATACCATAATTCGATTCCTAATATCATATCATCCTTTAACTTTTCCACCAGTATATGATATATATCTAACATTCTCAGTGATAAACTCTTATACCTTTCTAAGAAGCTAAATTAGCATAATAATTTCTCTAAACACTTTTTATCTTGGTTGGACAAATTCTCCGCGCTCCTTAAAATGAGAAATTTCACATACTTAAATTCTTTTTTTCCACCTCTAATTGGCGTCTAAAGTCCCTCATCACTTTTTACAGAGATGCCCTAAGCTTAATCTTATAATATTCTGAATTTTTTCAGTTAGTCCATTAGGAGAAAATCTGCTTATTAATTCATCATGCAATAAGATAGAATATTCAGAATTTAAGTCCAATAATTTATTCAGTATATTATTAGATCCATGTTTAAATTCAATTAATCTTTCTTTTTTATATAATTTAACGAGTATTTGATAATAATATTTAAAGTCCTTAATAAACCCATTTATAGAATTAAATTTATTAATATTACCAGACTAATCACCCTTTTTAATAAGTTGATATAACTTGGTATAATCTCAAATTGGTGTTGAATATATTTGTTTTGCCAATTTTTGTATGCTTTTTAGTATTGTCTGGTTTATCGGTTGTACAGTGTGAAAACCATCCCTAATTATCATAATATTCAGAAAAACACGCTTTATAACAACATCTCAGGCAAGTTTATAATCGACAACGATGGATTTCAGCTATGCACCCAGCTTTTTTTAAAAAGGACAAGGGACTTTTCTATTTCTTGTTGGTCTTCACCTCTTTCCAAATAGCACATAAGCTCCCGTCCCGTAATTCTGTCAGATATAACTAAGGCGCAACCATTTTTTTTCTTTATATATATTTGTATATTTACCCTTTAGGTCGGTATCTGAAAAAAATTTTAATTTTGGAAATGTCCCATCAGCTCCGAAATGACCACTTGCGACCTCAGAATCTTCGCGAAACACCGTATTATTTTTCTGACAATGTTCAGTACCATAAATTTTTATTTATTTTCATACCGAACTCCTCTTTAACTTAGCAGAATATAATGATCCCATTAATTTTACTGTTTTTTTGGCAGAACTCTAAAAATCATAGTATAATATCAAAATTGTATCAAATACATCTCTGGTAATTGATAGACCTTTGACTATCTCGTCTCGTTCGACTTGAAAAATCGAGAAACATGACTTGCACTTAAGGTAAATATTTTCGAATTCCACAAATTTTCTACGAGTTTTGGAGCCCAGTTCCTTGATAATTCCAGGCTATGAGTTAACTCGAATGATATTGGTAGAGTTACACCTAGGACATGAAATATTAGAAAAGTCTGGGGCTGGCAATTTGGTAATAACATAAGGTTTATCATCAATTTAGTCCATGAAAATTTTGATGTAAAATAATTAATATAAAAGTGAATAGTTTCTCTGCAATACGCCGCTAAAATAGAAGAAAAAAAGTAAAAAGTAATGGAAAAACATGACTAAAATAAAAATATAATAAAAAATAGGTCTAAAGTAGTAAAAAGTTTGAAAAAAACTTAGAATCTTTGAAATAGTTAAAAATATATATTTAATAAAAAATAATCAAATTAATCAAAAAATGATAGTTTAAAAAAAAAATTAAATTAAATAAAAAATAATAAACATTTTTCTTATCAAGTTTCACTTTTTCTTTTTTTAATAACTTCATTAAATATATCTTTATTAAATTTTGAATTTATAACAAAAATTTTCCCATATTTCTGGTCAGAATTCTGGGCAACAACTCCTAAATCTTTTAGAATTTTAAGGTGATGTTTAATATTTCTGTATGACATTTCAAGCTTATTAGAAAGCTGGTTTGCATTATATGGTCTTTCCATAAGTAGATTAATAATTTTAATACGAGTCTCTCCCCCACTTCTACCAAATAACCACCAATATTGACTAACTAATTCTAATTTTTCATTTTCCATAACAAATCACTAATTTAATAAGTTGTCTCAATTTAGTTGTACTAAATATTACAATATTGAAATTAAATATATTGGAAGATTAATTGCAAATTTATGGTAAATAATTACAATTTATTTAAAGAAAATAATCTGCATAAATTTCTATTGAGAATTTCTCAATTTGGTGATAAAATTCCTTTCTCAATTAAATCGTCTAATATTTTATTTAAATAATATTTAATTTCCTTAGTTATTTCTCCATAAACCTCAATTGAATCCCCATATGGGTCAATTATATTAATTGGCGACTCATTTGCAAATTCTGATAATAAAAATGCTTTTGTTCGATATTCTTTAGGGATCGCTCTTATATGTTTGTCTTCCATAGTTAATATAACATCAGCTTTTAATAGTTCTGGATAATTACTTATATGTCGAGGAAAAAAGTCTTTTATTCGTCCATCATCTATTCCTTCTTTTCTCAATATTTGAGTTGCTTCCCAGCAAATCATATCATTATGAAACTGAACCGCCCCAGATGTGGAAATAATTTGGTCTCTAACATTTCTTTCTAATGCTAATTTTTCAAATAGCATTTCGGCTATCGGACTTCGACAAATATTTCCTGAACACAAGAATAGAAATGTTATTGGTTTCTTCTTATTCCTTAAAGAGTTTTTGAAACTTTCCATTTAAATCAAACGTCCAATTTGAATTATATATAAAAATTATGAAATATCTTTTTAATTTTATGGATATATAATCAAAAATTAAATTCCAACAGATAAAAGATAAAATGGTCCAAATTATTTAAACTTATTTTAATTTTATGTCTAAACAATGAATTGAATTTATATTAAAATTTCTATCATAAAATAAACAAATAATGAAATTGTAAAATCATTTTTTGTATCTATATTTCTTATTTTAAATTGTCTTTGGGTACGCTCCTCCTTTAAATTATATCCTTTTTTGATTTTTTTTCAAGATATAATTTATTTAATTATCTGAGAAATTATAAAAAAATTTATGCTAATCGTTCTCCGGGTAATGGGGGACTTGCACTATATACTTCATCGACATCGATTACACCTAAATTTACCCCACGAAATTTATTTACTCCCATATAAACACCTTTAACTTGGTACGCAATTGGTTGAATTTCTCCAAATGGAATGTCTTTAGACATTGCTAGGGACAATATATTTTTGTCTGTTTCCATTTTTAATATTGAAATCGCCACTTTAGATAAAACAGGTATTTGGTCTATCTCCTTCTTAAAACCCGAAAATGAAAATACTAATCTTTTTCTATCTTTTTTAGGCGAGAGCGAAGTAATTGGGATTATCATGGGATAATCATCGCTATCTTTATAGGCTAAGAATTTAAATGAAGTTATTCCCTTAAATTTTTCCATAATTCTATGTGGAATAATTGGAGCTTCTTTTTTATCCTCTGTTTTATATTTTTCTACTTTACCTTTTCCTATTTTCATTTTTAAAATATTTATTATCATTGAAAATGTCAATAAACTAGTCGGTGGATATGTTTTTTTAACTGATATTTTACCTACTCCTCGAACTCCTGTATAGGCATTAAATCTAAAAAGTGCGCTATGATTTGCTCTATTTACTAATTCACCTGTTCTGATAAACTCTTGAAAATCTCCTTTTACAATATAGGTTTTAAATCCATTCATCGAAGTTACTGCACATGCTACTTTTGAATTTTCAAGTAAATTCTTTTTAGTTTTCCAGATCATATAGTCTCCAAAAAATATCATATTTTCATTAAGTGCATCCAATGATAATATTGGCACAATATTTGGGATACCCTCTTTACTTAAACTAGCTAAAAATTTTGGTGCTGCATCTTCTTGAAATGCAAATAAAGCTTTTTTTTCCATCAATTTAAAATTAGTCTTATCAGAATTTAAATGTTTTTTTTAACTTAATTTGTAAAAAAATTATAATTTTATTAAATGGACACATTTAAAATAATTTTTGATTTTTTATATGATTATACGATTTAAAATTAATAAAATAATTAATTTTTCAAGTTATTTTAATTAGAAAATTTAAAAATTTAAGGAATAGAATCAAAATCTTAGAAATAAAAAATAGTTGACTTGTTTCAGTTAATTTCATTATTTCTAAAAAATTTGTGATATTAAAAAAAAGTTCAATTAAATCAGACTTGATGTGCGACTCTGTTAATAATTTCATTTTGAATTTCTATTCCTAGCATTACAAAATATGCGTTATATCCAGTGACTCTCACCAATAAATTACTATATTCTTCAGGGTTTCTCTGCGCTTCTTTAAGTGTTTCGGAGTCTATAATATTCAATTGTAGAGATGTGCCTCCAACTTCTGTATAGGCTTTAATTAGTCCTTTTAATTTTTCTATATGTTCAGAATCTCTTAGAAGTGAGGGGCTAAGTGATAATGTATGGCTTCCACCATTTGGTGCAGTCTCAAGGCCTAGCTTTCCAACAGACTTGATAACCGAAGTCGGGCCTTTTTTATCAGCCCCATTAACAGGACATAAAGCATTAGATAAAAAAGTTTCACGTTTCCGACCATCAGGTGTAGCAGCCGTAAATGGTGCATATGATATCCAATAATTCCATGAAAGATAGCCTGCCCGATATCTTCTGCCAGTAGCTGGCGATCTTTTAGTAAAGACATACTTATTCCAAAATTGAGATAAATCCTTACCTAGATAGTCAACTTCATCAATATCATTGCCATATTTAGGAGGTTTATTAAGTAATAATTGTCTTATTTTCTCATACCCATTAAAATTATTTTTAATTGCTTGTATCAATTCTTGCATATTAATTTTCTGTTCTTTATAAACTAATTCTTTTATTGCCATTAGACTATCTATAGTGGTACCTAAACCAATCCCTTCAACCGTAATAAAATTAAATCTTGCACCACCTGCAGTAATATCTTTTCCATTTTCTGCACAACCGTCAATTAGTGCAGATAAATATGGTGTTGGCTCGAAAGTCGACCTAATTTTATCAGCTTTGTTCGCATTGTCCATTATCAAATCTAATATTTTTATTAATTGCTTTTTATATGCATTATAAAACTGATCAAAATTTTTGAATTTAACTGGATTTCCTGTATTTACTCCTATTTTAACATTTTTCACCAAATCTTTTCCATTATTTAATGTTAATTCAATTGCTTTTGCCAGATTAATATTTACATCTACTGTTCCTGCTCGTTCACACCCTTGCAACGTATTTTCTAAACATCCTACTGGTGCATAATTCCATAATTCTTCCTCAGGTTCGCCTTCCCACTTTAAACCTCGAATTGCATTTTCATCAAAATTGATTAAAAATGGACTCCCTTGACTTTTTATAAGCATCTCACAGATTCGAGTTAATAATTTATCTGGAGTGTTTTTATGTATCCGAATATTTGGTTTTGGCTCAAGCATATTCATTTCTTCTATTACATCTAAAATTAACCACGTTAAATCATTTGTAAGATCTTCACCATTTGGGCCCATACCACTAAGCGTCATTAATTGCCCAAATCCTGAATTGATACCTTGATTCTCACCTACTCTTCCGTGATAATCGTATGCATAGTTATGCTTTATCCAATAACATTGTAATATTTCTTTAGCTTGTTCCCGGGTTAACTTTCCACTTTTGATATCTTTTTCATAATATGGATACATGTATTGATCAAATCTTCCATGCGATAAACCTGGACCAGGATAAGACTCACATGCCATTATAAGCATATGCGTTGTCCAAATTGACTGTACAGCTTCATAAAAAGATTCAGCTGGATTCCATGGCACTTTCTCGCAAATACGAGCTATTTCTTGTAATTCTTGTTTTCTTTTATTATCGTTTTCTTTTTCAGTTAATCTTCTAGCTTCTTCCGCATATCGCTCTGAAAAAATCTTTACTGTATCACAACTCATTATTAATGCTTTTAAAAAATCAATTTTTTCTGGATCATTTGTCTCTTTAATCATTTGCTCAAATTCTGCTTTAAGACCTTTAAAACCTAACTTAAGTACTTTTGGATAATTCGGTATAATATGCCCCGGGACTGCACCTGCATTTCCCACTCCATTAAAATGAATAAAATTAGCTTGCTTCATCCATTCTTTTTCTAATTTTAACCATTCTTTTGTTTCTTTTTTATTTAAACATTTTGATAATGCAGTATTAAAATAACTCCCAACTATTAACTCTCCATCTAAAATTTTTACTGGTAAATATTTTTTAATAACTTCTTTAAAAAAAATTGCTCGTCTCATAACTATTGAATGTTCCCAAAAATCATCAGGAATTTTTACTATTTGGGCACCAGCAGCTAAACTATCTTCAAAAGCACCGAATAATGGATATATCTCAGGAACAACACCCCATTGGTGTGCGGAATATACTATATCCCAGTCTGTTCCAGTAGAATACCCTTTAACTTCATTTCTAAAATAATCTCTATCATAAAATGAGAAAAATTCATCTCTTAATTTCTTCACTCTCTTAGATAATTCTTTTGAAGCACTCCAGATTTCGCCTTTTACTTGTTCAGAAGTTTCTACCATTATATCTCACTCTAAATTAAATATATTAACCTAAATTTAATTTTTAAAATGATTATTTTTTAAATCAAACTTTTCTTTAGGTCAATCTAATTTCTAATTAATTATTATCATATTCAAAAGATAAACTTTTCTCCAATTATCACCTTAATTCTAATTTTTTAATTATAAATCTTAAATTAAAAAAACTCTTAATGTAAATAATTTGAAATTTAAACCGGTAAAAAGAATTTAATTATAAAATCAAAATCAAAATGAAAATTTTTTCTAAAATTCATTATATAATTGTAATAACATTCGAACATACCCCTAATACTGATAATTAAAATAAAATTTCCTCATTATCTAATTAATAAAATAAGTAACTTAAAATTCAATAACAAAGTTAAAATCAAAAATTATATATAATCAACAAAAAAAGTAAAATCATCCAATTTTTTAAAGGATAAATCATTTAATTTATATTTTGATTTGATTATTTGGTTGAATTGAAATGGCTAAAGACCAAGATAAAGTTTTAAAAATATATTTATTTAGACATGGAGAAACGACTTTTAATCGTGATAAAATTTTTACTGGATGGTTGGATCCAGAATTAACTCAAAAGGGTATTAAACAAGCCGAACTTATTGCTGAAAAATTGAAAGATAAAGAATTTAAAGTTGCTTACTGCTCACATTTAACTCGATCAAAGCACACGCTTAATATTGTTTTAAAATATCATAAAGATGTAGAAATAATTGTGGATGACCGAATTATTGAACGAAGTTATGGGGATTTACAAGGTCGTAAACATGCTGATTATATAAAAGAGGTCGGTAAAAAGCAATTTGATATTATTCACAGGTCCTATGATGTCCCTCCTCCAAATGGCGAAAGTATTAAAATGGTCGAAAAAAGAGTCAATGAATTTATTAAAGATTTACTTATAAAAATGAAAAAAGAAAAGATAAGTGTTGCAATTTCTGCCCATGGCAATTCAATGAGGCCATTTCGCAGATACTTTGAGAACTTAACTATCGAAGAAATGATAAAGCTTGAAAATCCTTGGGATGATTATTTTGAATATGATGTCCCTGTTGAATAATGATTTTGACTAAATTTCCATTATTATTTTGGACCAATTTTTTTTGCAATTTTGATTAATTATTTTTTTAGTGATTTTTTTAGAATTATTTTTATTCTATCTTATTATTTAATTAATCGAAATTTCTAATAAAAATAAAAAAATTTTAAAATAAATTTGTGGATCGAAATTATAATGATAATTTGCTTTTAACTAATAGTAAATTATTGAAATTCTTAAATAATAAGAGGTAATTGTTATGAAAGATCGGAATTTCTATCATAAAGAGAAAACAGAAGATAATAAAATAAATTACGTTATGGAACTACTTGAATATAAAAGTGTAATTCAGCACGATCTTGAAAAATGCACTGGATGCGGAATATGTGTTATGATATGTCCTAAAGAAGCAATAGAAAGAATTGATAATGAAGAGCATGTACATATTCCTAAAGTAGAGAGCTGCTCGTTTTGTGGTATATGTGATTATATGTGCCCATTTAACGCTTGGACTCTTTTAATTGATGATGAACATACTATACCACTTAAAGAAAACCCCGGAAATTTACCTGATCTTTTAGGCGAAGAATTAGTCTGTCCAAAAACTCAAAAACCTGTGGTAAAATATCTTGAAGGCCAGATAACAATTGACCCTAAAAAATGTCCCACTGATTGTAAGGAATGTATTGATGCTTGTATGATGAATGTTATTGAATTTACATCTCTGGATGATAAAAGACAAGTCAAACTAAATAAAAATAACTGTATTTTCTGCACTGCTTGCACATTTGCTTGTCCAGAACCTGAGGCACTTATGGTCGACCGCTTCGATATTAAATTTGATAAAACTCAGATTAAATCATCGTCTGTTTTTAATGAAATCATTCGAAAACTAATCTCTCAAGAAGTACTGGCTAAAATTATTAAAGAAAAAGCTCAAGAAATTGCTCGAGAAGCAACAACAAAATTATTTAATATAAAGGTTTAAATCTGTCTAATTTTCAATTTTTAAAAAGAATTTATAAATCATCATCAGAGTATATACCGCAAATAACACTATATCTAATAAAAGGCATTTTCCGCCTTGCAATTATTTGTAGACCTCTAGATATTTCTAAAAAAATATCCATCCAAGGTTTTCCTTCTGTTTTTAAATAATTTATTATTTGTCTATTTCTTTTATCTGCTCTTTCTGTCATAATTAATCATTTTATCAAATTGATAGTTAGTTCGAGTATATTATCTCTAATATTTGATTTAAGCAGTTTTAAATTTTCTGACTTTAGGATTATTCAAGTCTATATTTTTCTATTTTTCAACAAAACTTTAATATAATGTTTTTATGGTTTTGATAGACTTTTTAATTTTAATATTTCATTATATTTATCTATTTTTTATCTAAATTTCTTTCAAAATCTATATTGATATTAATTTAATTTTTATAATTGAAGAATATTTATTAAAATAACATTTACGCTCCATAATATCCTTAATATTTCTTCATTTTTCAATTTAATTTTAGAATAATTATAACTGATTTAATAAATGGTTAATTGTAAAGGAATACAAAAATTTGCTGATTAAAAATAAATTTTTGTAGTGTTAACACCTTTTTTCACATTTTTACATAAATAGAATAAAAAATTTTTTTAATAAAATTCTTACATTTTAAATTAAATAGTATTTTTATTCTAAATTAAAATGGTGGAATGAAAATTGAAATATGGTATTAATACATTAGATGATTTTGATGTTAAGGGTAAAAAAGTGCTAGTAAGAGCTGATATTAATTCAACAATTACGCGAAAAGAAAACAAATTAATGAATTTATTAAGAATTAAGGAATTAAAAAATACATTAGATGACCTTAAAGAAGCAGCAGTAGTACTTATTGCTCATCAAGGGCGCCCAGGTGGAAAAGATTATACTTCTTTGGCTCCACATGCAGAAGCAATGAAAAAATTATATGGCGATCAAGTTCATTTTGTTGATGACTTATTCGGGACTAAAGCAAGGGCAGCAATAAAAGAACTTAAACCAGGCGAAATTTTAGTCCTTGAAAATGTTCGATTTTATGCTGAAGAAGTAAATTTAAAAAATGATATTGATAAAATGGCTGATTCTCACTTTGTCCAAAATTTGGCACCATTATTTGATTTATATGTAAACGACGCTTATGGAGCAGCTCATAGGTCTTCTCCGTCTCTAATAGGTTTTACTAAAGTCATACCGAGTTGTATGGGACGTATCTTGGAAAAAGAAGTTGAAATTATGGAAGAAAAAATCCTAGGAAATCCTAAAAAACCTGTAATATTTGTAATTGGTGGTGCCAAAGTAGAGACTAAATTTAAAGTAATGAAAAACCTACTTGAAAACAATAAAGCAGATTTAATTCTAATTGGTGGACTTTTACAAAATATTATGCTTGCTGCTGCTGGTATTGATATTGGAGAAATTAATAAAAAGCCAATCAAAAATTTTGACGATTACATATCTACCGCAAAGGAAATCTATCAGAAATACAAAGATAAATTGAAACTCCCAATTGACTTATCATTAAATGACAATGGAAAAAGAAAAGATGTTCCAGTAGAAGAAATTTCAAAATATGGACTACCCTCTAACGATATCGGTGAAAAAACAGCAGAGGAATACGTAAAAATCATAAAAGAAGCTGGTACAGTTGTAGCTAATGGACCCCCTGGTGTATTTGAACAGCCACCTTTTAACTTGGGGTCTAAAATGGTACTCGAGGCTATGGGTGAATCAAACGCATTTACTACTGTTGGTGGTGGAGAAATGGGCGGATATTGCCAAGACCTAAAAATTCCTATTAATTTCATCAGTACTGGTGGTGGAGCAATGCTTGATTATCTTACTGGTAAAAAATTACCCGTAATTGCAGCATTAGAAGAAGCTTCTAAAAAATAATTTTTCATAAAAATCAAATTCTATTTTTTTAATAAATTAATACACCATTTTTTAGGTATATTAGCCATTTGATGAAATAAGTTCATATCTACATTTTTTAAATTTATTAGACTTTTAATATATTACTTCTATTCCTTCATTTTTATATGCTATAATGCTCTTAATTTAATTATTTTCTTACGTAATATCTTATAATTAAAGTATGCTAAACATTGCATTGCTATTAATATAAATAGACTATGTTTATGAGCTTATCTTTTATATTTCAATGATAGTCTCCTATCTATATCACCCAATAATGCATAGAAGCCATTCATCATCCCAAACAATCCTTCAATTACCTTTCTACCTCTATATTCTATGATAAATGTATCAATTCCAACATCCTCAAATACCCTTAGATAATTTAATACCAGTTTCGAAATTTCACTTTTATTTTTTTTTCCAATTTATTTAAAGTAATGTCAATATCTTCTAAGGATCAATATTAGCACATCTTTGCTAATTTTGGAAATTTCAACCCTAATTTTATTATCTTAAGATAATACTGCTTGAAATATTCCAACATCTTCTTTTATTCTTTTAATATGTCCGAATTCATTAGATCAATATCAACAACAAGGATTACTCGTATTCTTTTTTCAATGAACTCCAATATCTCTAAAGAACAACATTCGGCATCTAATTTAACATGTCCTATTTTTAATTCATATTTACCAGCTTTTTTTTAAGTAAAATTAATTTATCTTTTAATGTAATAAATCCAGATCTTTCGTTCTTGCTCCCTTTACGAGAGATTATAATAAGAGGAATACAATTTGGGTCAACTAGTACCTGAAATTTTAAGACTCGAGTACTTTTATTATCTCTATCATGATATTTTACGCCATCTTAGTCATCTTTTCTCGTTTTACAGAAAGTAGAATCTTCGATTATCGTTTCAACATTGATAATTCCCTCTTTTATTAAAATATCCACATTATTCTCTAATATTTTCATTAAAAATATCAATGTTAAACTTTCAATACGCCTTATATAATTTATCAATTCTAGGGACTCTTGAAAAAACCCGAGAGAGTGTCCCATAACTTGTAATATCTCATTATCAATGATAACACTCTCATTTATAATTAATTTTAAGTAGAGTATTGATGATAACATTTTTGATTTTATGAAAACAAAAGTTTTGTATATTAAATCTGTTGAATAGCCGTTTTTTCAATTTAATATCCCTTTTATAAAATATTTCGTGAAACAAATTCCTTCTCTGAAACATTTAAATCTGCCCTATGGTCTGAACTCTTAGATAATTATAAGAAAATATTTATACATTATTCTAAATATAATTTATGATACCGTTTTTTTTATCTTCTATGCAAATTTCTTGATTTTTTCTTATATTTGTCAAATATAAAACTTCTATTGCCTCATTCTGAATATGAAATATTAATATGTTCAAAAAATAATTATTAAAAATTAAAAAGCATTTGATTCCTATCATTTAAGAGTACACACTCAAGCTGTATTGTAGTTAATCGAAATGCAGCCCCTAAAAACATTAATAATAGTCGTACTATTATTTTAATACGTCAATTATGGCAATTTATCTCTTTTTTTATTAATTCAGTCAAATTAAGAATTTTTTCTAAAAATTCTTTAATAGCAGATATCCAATATCTTTTCCACAATTCGGGCAAATATCCAATACAATCTTGCTGAATAACAGAACAACCTTCAACTAGGATATCAATTCTCACATAAACACTATTTTACATAAATAATATAATTATTAACTTAATTATAGATATATGTCTATCATAATATTGACTAACTTTGGAATAAGAAATAGTATATAAATTTAAATTACATTGAAATCTTTAAAATAAGCCCACTAGAAAACTTGATAGATATAATAAATAACCGACAAACTTAAATAAAAAGAATTATACAATTTTGTCGGTAGAAAATAAAGAAGAAACTTATTTTATCAAAATCCTATAATTTTATTAAATTTTTCTACATCTAATAATTAGATATAAATGAAAGATAATAATTAATATTATTATTAATAGATAGATAAAAATGACAAGAACTGATTTAAAGAAACCAACTCAGAAGAAAAGTAGAAATTACAAAGCAGGACTAGCACAATTAAATTTTAAAATCGAATTCGATTGGAGTCATGAAGAAGCAAGGAAATTATATGAAACATCTATTCATAAAATTGAAAAAAATACAATATTATATCAAGATTGCATATCGGGTATGAAAAATCTACCTGAAGAATCTGTCGATTTAATTATAGCAGATCCTCCTTTTGGAATAAACTTCTCAGGAAAAGGTAGTCAATATAATCGAAATTCAATTTTAGTAGAAGATGGTTATGTAGAAATAAAAGAAGACTATGATAAATTTACCGAAAAATGGATTCAATGCCTTCCAAGAATAATGAAAAAAACAGCTTCGGCATATATTTTTTCGGGCTGGACAAATTTAAATGATCTTTTAAACGCTATTAATAAAACAGATTTAAAACTTGTTAATCATATTATCTGGAAATATCAATTTGGTGTGTTTACTAAAAGAAAATTTGTCTCTTCTCATTATCACATTTTATTTCTTGTAAAAAACGAAAAAAAATATTTTTTTAATAAATACGAATATTATCCAGAAGATGTATGGATTATTCCTAGGAGATACCTACCAGGTCAAAGAAAAAATGGTACAAAATTACCTGAAGATGTTGTTAATAAGTGTATCAATTTTTCTTCAAAACCAGGTGATTTGATATTTGATCCATTTATGGGAAATGCTACAACTGCAATTTGCGCAAAAGGATTATATAGACATTATTATGGATTTGAAATAAATCAAACAATGAAGGAAATTCACCAAAATTACATTAATAATATCAAAGTAGGACAGTTTTTTAGACCACTCAAAGAATATTTACCATCTAAAGAAGAGTTATTAAAAAAATATCCTCATTTAAAGAAATATGTTAATGAGATAAAAAAATACTCTGGTAAAAAGACAAGATTAGATCGTTATTTCGAATAATAAAAGAGTCTGATTATTATGGATGATGTTAAACTTATTGAGGTTATTGCTGAAATTGGTTCAAAAAATAAGTCTGAACCCTATATTAAGGATGTTGAGATTTTTAGACATTTTTTTGACAAAGATTTTAATTTAATTACTAATGAATTAAACAGCCTAGATGGTAATTGTACAAGGAGGGAACTTATAACAAGATTTTTACTGTTAAACGCGGTGCTTGATCAAGGACCTGATACTGAAGGTGTTAGACAACTTCTTTGTGATACAATAAATTATTTATATAGGCATGAAATTCGCATATTACATACACCATTAGATTTTTTTAAAGAACTTGGAATTATAATAACAGAAATCGATAATGTACACGACATCGTTAAAAAACTAAGAGCAAAAAAATGGGCTAGAAATAACAATAGTACGGCTTTAAAATATAATTTATTTATGGATAATACAACCCAAACATTGAATTATGCTGTATTTCGCTGGGGAGTTCCATTATCTGTTCCATTGATTTTAGAAAATGATTATAAAAGTAAGGATGATGATATAAATCCTGAACTTTTATTAGATTATTTAGAAGATGATAATGATGCCGAATGGCCCTCATCAGCAGAGATAATGTCAAAAAAAATCAAACAACACAAGCGTTATGGCTTAGGTAAGGCAATTGGGGATAAAGCTGCCCATTTATTCGCAAAATGGATAGTACATACTTTTAATTTAACTCGTAAGAGAGATATAACTTGGGGAAAATATTCGTTTGAAGTTCCTTTCGATAGCAATGCAGGAAGAGTTCTCTTTAGAACGGGATATTTACTTAATTGGGCTGATATTGATGATTATAAGAAATCTAATGTAATACAGCCAAACCAAGGAAAAGGAGGAACAGATTATATACGAGTAACTAATATCAGGGGGATGAAAGCAACTAAAAACATTTCGACCATTGATCCTAATATCTATCGAGATCTTTGTGTTAAATATCTTTTAACGCATAGAAGAGCCCCTAAAAAATACGAGATTCAAAAAATACCAATTGCACAATTATTAAAAGAGAAAAAATATGGACCTGGGGATTTAGATGATGGATTAATGTATATTGGTACACATTTTTGTTTTAATATTGAAAATCCAAATTGTGATGATTGCCCAATTAATTCATATTGTAGTGGATTTAATGAAAATATATTAATTACTAAATATAGGACATGATTTAATCATTAAGTTGAATTGAAAATTTTATTAGGGGTTATATGTTAATAAAAAGAATTTTTGGAATTCAGAACTAATTTTAATTATTTCTTCGTTTATTTCTTTTGATGTTTTAATACATACTATTAATATATTCGTATTATAAATGTTATTTAAAAAATCTTCAACTTGTAATTTTACAGTAGTTCTTTCTGGTAAAGACTATACATCATCGTGATAGGAATGGTGGTACACATAACTTAATAATTCTTTAAATAATTTTTCTAATTTTCTTTTATTTAGAAGTGAAGAATTTTTTATTTTATTGAAAAATCTAGAACCTAAATCCTTTATGTCGCTTAAATTTTTGCAAACTTCAAGTTTAGATTTAATACTTAGTATTGAAATGCTTTGTGTTAATATAAGATGCTTAACACATGCTATTAATTATTAATCATAATTCCCGAAACACAGATTGATAAGAACCGAATAAAATGCAAATTTTAATCCAATCAAAAATTTTTATATATTCAGTTAATCTTATGGATATCATTAAATCATTTTTTCTATCCTTTAGTTCGGGTCTTAGGAAATCAATGTGCTCCAAGATTCTCAAAGGAATAACATTCAGTTCTGCGATTTTTTCTTGTTGTTGAATTAAAGGTTCTCCAAATTTTTCAGCATAGGGATCAATTACATTGATAATTTCATCTAAAAATCTTTCATCTATATTTTTTATGTTTAGTTCCTCTTAAAATTAATTTATAATGATTTTGAAGAATTTCATCTCATTTTTTTTAATAGTTATTTGATTTGTAAATACCAATAAATTTTTTACCAATTTTTGTATATTAAATTACTAGTCCAATTTATAATTTGAGAATTTTTCATTTTTTTGGACAATTAAAAAATTTTTCCAACCACCCGCCTTTTTTATGAGATGATATTCAATACTTTTTGGTTCTAAAAGATCTTCTGAAAATATTTTTTATGTGTAGATACCATTTTCATAAGTTGTAATTTTTCCTATTTTTAACATCTTTTTCCTCATTTTCTTTTTATGTTTTTATTTTATGAGTCTATCTATCATTAATTTAAATGAAAAAGATCATTATAGAAAAAAAATGATATCTAAGTATTCAAAATCATCGCGATTTATTATTATGTCTTTAAATAACATTTCATAATCCAATGAGATAGGTTTAAGAATCGCATTATTACTTGGATCCGTCTTCATTATCCTACTTTCCCAGTGTAATATGGCGGGATCTTCTTTAATTTCTCCTTCTTCTGGTATTATCTCACCTTTTACTTTACATTTTTTTAAGTTTTTAGACCAATATTATTACAGATTTAATCCTTGTTTTCATAACATTAATCATATCTTTTTTAAAACTATTTGATTCAAAAATTTTTTCAAACAGATAGGATCTTGGTAAATTGAAAAAATTCGTTGGAGAATATTCTATTTTTATATATCCTTTTTAATTATCTTGTCGTACAAAGCAATCCCTCATGAAATCATTAAAGAAATGATTGCAATTAAATCTGACATTAAATTACCCAAAAAGATATGTGGATTTGACAAATTTAGTAAAATGAGAGTCAAAAAAGTAAGAATTATTGAAATAAGAAAAATTGGTGTGAAAATAATCAAAAATATCTTTTTTATTTAAATTAATTACCTTTTTAATTCAATAAATATATAGATTTACACATCTTCAGATAATTCTTCATTTCTTAAGATCGTATCTTTTATTGAATCATTTGCAAGTGTTAGAATTGTTTTATAGAATTCATAAGCTGGAGTTCTCGGTGTAATATTCTCTAAAACTTTTTTTGATTCATCACGAAGATATTCATCTTGAGGCAATATTTGACCTACGATTCCGGATTTCGTCATATTTCTAATAATATTTAATAAACTATTTTTAATCTCTTCATAACATTTAAAGTCAATGGAATATGCTTTACTTAATAATTTTGATATGAAATCTGTTTTAGAAAAAATTAGTTGAGGTGGTGCGTTATGAAGTAATAAACCGATACAACTTAATTTTTGCAAATCATCTGAATCAATCCACTCATTGTCCATCTTAAAATTAATTCAATATTCTCTTCTTTTTAACATATACCAAATTATTGTTAGTAATTTTCTCGCACCTGCACATATTGCTTTCCAATAATTATCGGTTCACTCTTTTATCTTCAACACATATCTTTTTATTGGATTTTTTTCCTTTTGCATATATGTTCTTACATATTAAAACAACTGCTCTTCTTAGATATTTATTTCCACCCTTCTGAATTTTTCCTGTTATATGTTTTTTATGCCAGGACTGATAGACCTTTAGTGCAAGTCCAGCCCATTTGACCAATTTTCTTGGACTCTGAAAATATGTGATGTCTGTTATTTCAGCCATAATAACCACGGATATATTTGGTTCCACTCTAAGAATTGTTAATAGAAGCTCTATTTGCTTTTTGAATTGTTTATTATTCTTTGCTATTACATAATAAGTTGATTCTTGCTTTTTCTCTATTATACTTAAAAATTAGAGCTGTATTGTATCATTTTAAAAAGTTACAGATTCGATTTCATCGAACTTATCTTGAAAATTTTTAAATTCCTTTATTTGAGTTTCGTCCTTTACTAAGTATGAATAGTTTCCTTTAATAACACTTAAACTTTTATCATCAACCGCCCTTATTGATGCTAAACTTAATAATTCCAAGCCTTGCTTGGAATTCAACAATTTCTTATATTTAAAATCTTTTTGGTGGAATATTTGGTTTACCCTCTGTTTTATCTTTGTTTTTTCATTTATAATTTTGTACCTATACCTAACTGCTTTCCTTAAATTGA
>Ga0164318_10000957_pt1 | contig 24320 bp, 10 predicted proteins | sample GuaBasSedimGuay9_FD_113734 | JGI IMG/M metagenome (GOLD analysis project Ga0164318, IMG submission 113734) | Subseafloor sediment microbial communities from Guaymas Basin, Gulf of California, Mexico - Guay9, Core 4571-4, 0-3 cm | ecosystem: Environmental > Aquatic > Marine > Hydrothermal vents...
GGCCTGGCTGGGGGCGCCCCACAAGCCGGCAACCGAGGACGTGCCGATGAAACGGACCGGATCCAGGCCCCGGTCGCGGATTTCCCGGTCAAGCAGCCAACCGCCGGTCACCTTGGGTCCCAGCACGGCCATGAATTCCTCCGCCGATAGGGTGCGGAAGTCCCCCAGACGACTGATTCCCGCCGCATGGATCACGCCCTTCAGCGGCGGCAGACCCGCCGCGGACAGGGCGTCCGGCATCAGGGTATCGAAGAGCCCGGATACCTGGGCGGCATCAGTGATGTCGCAACCGGGCGTCAGGACCTTGCAACCTGCCCGCTCCAGCTTTTCCAGCAGGGCGACGGCTTCGGCTCCCGGCCCGCTGCGGCCGGTCAGCACCAGGCCCTTGACACCTCGCTCGGCCAACCGGCCTGCGATCCTGCGACCCACCGCCCCCAGACCGCCGGTGATCAGGTAGGTTCCCGCGGAATCCCAGCCGGGGTCGGCCGCACCGGCCCGGACCTTCTCCAGGCGGGCCACGAGGCGGCGGCCGCCGCGCAAGGCGACCTGCCTCTCGCCGTCGTTCACGGTCAGGGCCGCCACGACCAGATCGGCCGGCTCGCCCTGCCCGAAGCCGACATCCCCATCCCCTTCGGGCGGCAAGTCGACCAGACCGCCCCAGATATCCGGGTGATCCAGGGCCAGGGATTTGCCCAGGCCCCACAGGACCGCTCCCGCCGGATCCACCGGTTCCCCCTGCACCGCGCCCACGGCCGCGCGGGTCAGCAGCCACAACCGGGCCCGGCCCGGGGCGGCCAGGAGTTCCTGGGCCATGAACATGGCACCTACGCCGCCTGCCAGCTGGGCCTTTTCCAGCTCCTGCACGCTGCCGGGCGCGGAAATCTCCAGCCCGCCCAGATGGATCACGCCCTCCAGTGGGAATTCCGGGTCTCCGGACGCCGTCTCGATCGCACGTCGATACGAGGTGCGCAGGGCTTCCTCATCGCCCGCTGTCCCGGGAACGGCAACAAGGCGGCTCCGCCCGCCCGCAGCCTCGATGGCCGCCGACAGTCGCCGGCCCCAGTCGTCGGCATCGCCCACGATCAGCCAGGTCCGGCCCCTGATGCGATCCCGACAGGCGATGGGCACGCCGCCATCCTTCCACACGACCCCGTAGAAAAGGCGGTCCAGTCCTGCGGCTCCGCGCGCCCGGTCCGCCGCGGCCGTCTCCACCCAGTAACGCTGGCGGTCGAACGGATACAGAGGCAGATCAACCGGCTGCAACCCGGCCCAGCGATCACCCGCCACCGACTCCAGATCCAGGGCCGCTCCCCCGGTGAAGAGGGTGGCCACCGCCTCCATGACCACCGACCGGTCGTCCTGCTTGCGCTGCAGGGAGGCCGCCCAGATCGGCTCCGTTCCCGCTGCCGCTTCCGGCCAGCACTGCCGGCCCATGGTCGTCAGCACGGGATGGGGTCCCAGTTCCAGGACGATGTCGCAATCCAGTTCCGCCAGACGGGCGATGCCCTGGGCGAACCGTACGGGACGGCGGACATGGTCGGCCCAGTAGTCCGCCGAGGGACCGGCTCCGGGTTCCAGCACTTCGCCCGTCAGGTTGCTCACCAGGGGCGCCTGCAGGGGTTTCAGATCGCAGGAGTCCGCGAAGTCCCGGAACGGTTCAACCATCGGTTCCATCAGGGAGCTGTGGAAAGCGTGGGAGGTCTTGAGGATGGTGCAACGGAAACCGGCTTCCTCCAGCTTCGCCACGGCCTTCTCGATGGAGGCTGCGGGGCCGCTCAGGACGGTTTCCGGGCCGTTATAGGCAGCCACGAACAGGTCAGGATCAGCGGCTGCCGCCTCTTCGACCCGCTGCGGATCCGCCTGCACCGAGGCCATCACTCCACCGGCCGGCAAGGCCTGCATCAGACGGCTGCGTTCGCTGATCAGCGCCATGCCGTCTTCCACCGTCAGGTGGCCGGCCACGCAGGCGGCTGCGAACTCGCCCACGCTGTGCCCCAGGACCGCCGCGGGTTCGATTCCCCAGCTCCGCCACAGGGCGGCCAGGGCGACCTCCAGGGCGAACAGGGCCGGCTGGGTGTAGCCGGTCTGCTTGAGCTCATCGCCGTGGTCCTGGAACATGACGTCCAGCAGGCCCAGGGGACGCTCGGGACCCCGCACATCCTCGAAGGCGGAGGCGCAGCGATCGAGCATCTCCCGGAACACGGGGTACGAGTCGTAAAGCCCCTGGCCCATGCCCGTGTACTGGGATCCCTGACCGGTGAACAGGAACGCCACCCGAGCGGGTCGTCCGTCCCTGCGTGCGACCCGGCCGGTCACCAGCCCCGGATGGGGTTCTCCGCGGGACAGGGCCGCAAGCTGCTCCTGCAGGGCGGACATGTCGGAGAACACCAGACCGGCGCGCTGCTCCAGCAGGGCCCGGCGCGTGGCGGCCGAGAAACAGAGTGCTTCAGGATCCGGATCCTTCCCCGCGGCCAGGAATTGCCCATAAGAGGCGGCCAGCATGCCCAGGGAACCCTCGGTGCGGGCGGACAACGGCAAAAGGTGCGGGCCCTCCCGGCTGCCGGTCGCTACCGGAGCCTCCGACGCGGACTGCGGGGCCTCGCAGATCACCAGGTGGGCATTGGTGCCGCTGACACCGAAGGCGCTGACACCCGCCAGGCGCGGGGTTTCCCTCCGCGACCAGGGCACGGATTCGGTGGTCACGCGCACGGGCAGTTCATCCCACCGGATTTCAGGGTTGGGTTCGGTCACGTGCAGGTGGCGCGGCAGCCGTTCGTGCTGCAGGGACAGCACGACCTTCAACAACGAGGCCATGCCCGCGGCCGCCTCGAGATGGCCCACGTTGGTCTTGACCGACCCCATCAAGAGGGGGCGCTCGGGCGAGTGTCCCTGCCCCAGCACGTTCATGGCCGCCTGCACCTCGATGGGGTCCCCCAGGATCGTACCGGTGCCGTGGGCCTCGAGATAATCGATCTCGCCCGGAGAAACCTCGGCGCGCGCCAGGGCCTCGCGGATCACCCGCTCCTGGCTCGGGCCGTTGGGCACCGTCAGACCGCTGCTGCGGCCGTCCTGGTTCACCGCGCTGCCATGGATCACGGCCAGGATCCGATCGCCATCGCGCTGGGCGTCTCCCAGCCTCTTGAGCACCACCATGCCGCAACCCTCGCCACGCGCGTAACCGTCGGCGCTCTTGTCGAAGGTCTTGCAGCGTCCATCCGGGGCCAGCATGCGCGCCCGGCTGGTGGCGATCATCCCCACGGGATCGAGGATCAGGTTCACACCACCGGCCAGGGCCAGGTCCGCATCCCCGCTGCGCAAGCTCAACACGGCCTGATGCACCGCGACCAGGGAGGAGCTGCAGGCCGTATCCAGGGCCATGGCCGGACCTTCGAGCCCCAGCAGGTAGGCGATGCGTCCGGCGGCCGCATTGGGCGCGTTGCCGGTCACGAAGTAGGGATCGATCTCCGCCGCCCCGGCCTTGATCAGCGACGCATAGTCGGGCGAGGTGATGCCGACGAAGACTCCCGCGCGCACGCCGGCTATGCGCTCCGGCACGATCCCCGCATTCTCCAGGGCATGCCAGGCCTGCTCGAGCAACAGCCGGTGCTGGGGATCCATGCTCACGGCCTCCCGCGGGGAGATCCCGAAAAAGCGCGGATCGAACCTGTCGACGTCGTTGATGAACCCGCCCCGCCTGACGTACATGGTGCCCGCGGTATCGGGATCCGGGTCGTAATAGTCGTCCACGTTCCAACGGTCGGCCGGAATCTCGCAGGTGGCATCGACACCCTCGTCGAGCAGACGCCAGAAGGCCTCCGCATCCTCGGCGCCCGGGAAGCGACAGCTCAGGCCGATCACTGCGATCCGTTCGTCCGACCCGGTGACTACGACCACCTTCTGCGCCTTTTTCTCCTCCAGGTTCAGAACGTTCTGCAGGATATGGTCGGCGGCGGCATCCAGGTTCGGTTGATCCATCACCAGGGTGGCGGGCAGGCGACAGCCCAGGACCTTTTCCAGGCGATTGCGGAACTCCACCGCCATCAGCGAATCCATTCCCAGGTCGAAGAAACCCGCCTGGGGGTTGATCTCTTGGGCAGGCTGGCGCAGCACATCGGCCAGGATGGCCACCGCCGCCTGGACCATCAGGTCATGACGTTCGGCGGGGGCGGCATTCTGCAGCTCTTCCACCAGGGCCGAACCTGCCGCCGTGGCGGAGGGAGCCTCGGATTCCAGCTCCTCCGCGGGGATCGTGTCGAACAGGGGGCGATGCCGCATGCTCTCCATGAGGGGACGGAATACCGCCCAGTTCACCCCGGCCACCACGCCCGAATGCCCGGCACCGGCAAGAGCCTCCAGACCGGTCAGCGCCAGCTGCACCGGGACCAGACGCAGCCCCCGCCTCTCCAGCCACGCTCCCGCATCTTCGCCTGCTGCCATACCGACACCGGCGACCGGCCCGAAATTCACCGCCACGCCCGGCAACCCGTCCGCGCGCCGCCGGGCCATGAGGGTATCGAGGAACGCGTTGGCCGCCGCGTAATGGCCCTGGCTGTGACCGCCCCACACCGCCGCAATGGACGAGAAGCACACGAACAGGGACAGTTCCAGACCCCGTTCCCGCGTCAGGTGATCCAGCAACCAGGCCCCGTTCATCTTGCCCGCCAGCACTGTTTCCAGGGACTCGGTGTCGATCTGCTCCAGGGGCCTGGAGTCCACCACTCCGGCGGCATGGATCACGCCCGCCAGCGGCGGCAGATCCGCTGCTTCGATCCGATCGAGCAGGTCCCGGACCCCCTCCTCGGTCCCCACATCCGCGCACATCACCTCGACGCGGCAACCGGATTCCGCCAGCTCGGCGATGACCCCGGCCGCGACGTCAGAAGGCTCCCGGCGGCTGGTCAGCACCAGGGCCGGGGCCCCGCGTTCAGCCATCCTGACGGCGGTTTTCAGGCCCAGGGCGCCCAGGCCGCCGGTGATCAGCATGGTGCCGCCGGAAGCGGTCTCGAGTCGGGGAGGCAATTCCATGGCGTCGAGGGGTTCCAGACGCGCCACCAGCCGCCTGCCGCCGCGCAGGGCCACGAGGTCCTCGCCGTCTTCGGCAGCCATGACCTTCAGCAACAGGGAAGCCTCGTCCCGATCTCCCTGCGGATCCAGATCCACGCACCGATCCCACAATTCCGGATGCTCGGCGTCCAGGACCTTGCCCAGACCCCACAGGGTCGCCTGGGCCGGGGCCGGGGCATCGTCCGCCAGAACACCCTGTGCGCCGCGGGTGACCAGTGTCAGCCGGGCGGATACGCCCGAGGTGATCATCGCGCGCACCAGGGACAGGGCCCTGCCCACGCCCTCGGCGCGGGACTCCAGCAGGGAGGTGAAGTCATCGGCCTGCGCATGGTCCACACCACCGAGAAACAGCACGCGCCCCCGGCCGTCGGCCCCGTCGGCGGCGAGCCACTTCTCCAGGGCGGCGACCGCATCCTCGCCGGCAGGAACCTCCGTCACCTTCCGCCCCAGGTGGCGCAGCTTCTCCGCCAGCACCGACCCCAGGCCATGCCCCCTGCCCACCAGCAGCCAGGGGCCGGTCGGCAATTCGCCTGTGTCCGGCAGGGGTGAGTCGTGCCAGGCGACCCGATACAGATAGGGAGTCAGAAGGGCACGGGGGCTGCGCAGATCCTCGGGAACATCCACCCAGAATCTCTTGCGGGCGAAGGGGTAATGCGGAACCGACACCTTGCGACGACGCGTCAGGGCCGCTCCCTCCATGGCCTTGAAATCGGGTTCCACGCCCGCGGTGAACAGGGCCCCGGCCGCCTTGAATACCTGACGGTCCGCCGACTGGTCCCGGCGCAGGGATGCTGTCCACAGCGGTTGCACCGGGGGCTCTCCCGAAACCGATTCCCCCGGCCAGCACTGCTGACCCATGGTCACCAGCACCGGATGCGGGCCGATCTCCAGCACCGCCCCGACACCCTGCTCGGCCAGCACGGCCACCCCCGTGGCGAAACGCACCGGGTTGCGGATGTGGTCGGCCCAGTAGCCGGGTTCGATGACATGGCCGGCCTCCAGCACCTCGCCCGTCAGGTTGCTGACCACGGGAATCCGCAAGGGACTTGCCTGGATATCCGCCGCGACGCTGCGGAACTCGTCCAGGACAGGGTCCATCAGTCGGCTATGGAAGGCATGGGAGGTCTTCAGCACCGTGTGGCGAACACCCTCGGCCTTGAGAAGCGAACAGAGCGCCTCGATATCGGCCGCCTCGCCACTGACCACCGTATCGCGCCCGTTGTAGGCTGCGATATCGAGACCGGCCTCCGCGGCGAACTTTTCCACCGCACTCGGCTCGGCCTGGATGGAGGCCATCGCTCCGCCGGCGGGCAGGGATCCCATGAGCCGGGCCCGGGCGCAGATGAGCTTCATGCCGTCCTCGGGGGTGAAGGCGCCGGCCGCACAGACCGCCGCGATCTCCCCCACGCTGTGCCCCAGCAGGAAATCCGGCTGTACGCCCCAGCTTTCCCACAGGGCCGCCAGCGCCACCTCCAGGGCGAACAGGGCGGGCTGGGTGTAGGCGGTCTGTTTCAGCAGATCGGCGTCCTCGCCAAACATCACCTCCAGCAATCCCGGGGCCCCCGCCTCCTTCAGGCCGTCGAACACCCCCGCGCAGCGGTCCAGCATGGATCTGAACACGGGCTGATGATCATGGAGTTCACGCCCCATACCCGGATATTGGGAACCCTGGCCCGTGAACAGGAAGGCGGTCACCGGCGCCAGACCGCCGGCAAAGGACCCGCTCACCACGCCTTTTTCCACCGCCTCTTCCGCCACCGCCTGCAGCCCTGCATCCAGTTCCTCGGCTGAGGTGAAGGCCACCGCCGCGCGTTGCTCGAACCGGCTGCGGGCCGTGTTCACCGTGAAGAGGGCGTCTCGCAACTCGGCGCCTGTCAAGGACCGCAGGTACTCCCTGTAACGGCCGGCCAGCGCGGTGAGATCCGCGGTCGTACGCGCCGAAAGCACCAGCAGGCCGGAGCCGGACTCCTCGTCCCCAGCGGGCGGGGCGATCCGGGGAGGCGCCTCGACGACCACGTGGGCATTGGTCCCGGCGAAACCGAAGGAGCTGATCCCGGCGATGCGCGGCCGATCCTCGGGCCAGTCCATGGCCTTGTCCACGACCTTGACCGCCAACCGGTCCCAGGGGATGTAGGGGTTGGGTTCCTTGTAGTGCAGCGTGGCCGGGATCCTTCCCCGGTCGAGCGCCATCAATGCCTTGCACAGGCCGGCGACCCCGGCGGCGGACTCCAGATGGCCGATGTTGGTCTTGACCGAGCCCAGCAACAGGGGCCTCTGCTCGGAGTGGCCCGGGGCCAGCACCGCGGCGGCGGCCTGCACCTCGATGGGATCGCCCAGGGAGGTGCCCGTACCGTGGGCCTCCAGGTAGGTCACCGCGTCCGGAGCCACCCCCGCGTCCTGGAGCGCGGCTTCGATGACCGCCTCCTGGCTGGGTCCATTGGGCACGGTCAGGCCGGAACTGTCCCCGTCCTGATTCACGGCGCTGCCGCGGATCACGCCCAGGATCCGGTCGCCGTCCCGCACCGCCTCATCCAGGCGCTTGAGGACGACCATGCCGCATCCCTCGCCGCGCACGTAGCCGTTGGCCGCCGCGTCGAAGGCCTTGCAGCGGCCGTCCGGAGCCATCAGGCGGGCCTTGGAGAAGCTGATGGTCACGTCGGGCGTCAGGATGGCGTTGACGCCGCCGGCCACCACCAGATCGCACTCTCCCCGACGCAGGCTCTGCACAGCGTGGTGCACCGCCACCAGGGAAGAACTGCAGGCGGTGTCCAGGGCCACGCACGGCCCCTTGAAGCCGAAGAAGTAGGACAACCTGCCCGCGGCCGCGCTCGAAGCGGCCCCGGTGGCCTGGTAGGCGTCGATCTTGTCCTGTCCCCGGCTCTGGACCAGGCCGTAGTAATCCTTGGTGCTCATGCCCACGAACACGCCCGTGCGTGAACCGCGCACCTGGCGGACGCTCAAACCGGCATCCTCCAGGGCCAGCCAGGTCTGCTCCAGCAGCAGCCTCTGCTGGGGATCCAGACTCTCGGCCTCGCGCGGACTGACGCCGAAGAAGGCCGCGTCGAACTTGTCGATGTCCCTGATGAAACCGCCCCAGCGGGTGGAGACCTTGCCGGGGGCATTGGGATCGGGGTCGTAGTAGAGCTCGTTGTCCCAGCGGTCGGCCGGGGTCTCGCTGATGGCGTCGCGGCCGTCGACCAGCAGTTCCCAGAACTCCTCCGGGGAATCGGCGCCCGGAAAGCGGCAGCTCATTCCCACCACGGCGATGGGGGCGTGGGCATGGACAGCCGCGGGATCCGCAGCGGCCAGGGGGCCGGCCTCGGCGTGGGCCAGTTGCCCGGCCAGATAGCCGGCCAGCTCAGCGATGTTGGGCCGGTCGAACAGCAGGGTCGCCGGCAGATCGATGTCCGACCCCAGCTCGCTCTGCAGGCGGCGGGCCAGCTTGACGGCCATCATGGAATCGATGCCCATGGCCGCGAAACCCAGGGTCGGGTCCGGCCGCTCCGCAAGCCCCGCCACTTCCATGAGGATATCCTGCAGGAACCGGGTCAGCAGGCGCTGACGCTCGCGGTCGTTGCGTTCGTCCAGACGGGAGGCCAGGGCGGCGAAGGCTCCGGTGGCCTCGGTCGATATCTCCGCACGCGGGGCTTCGGCCTTCCACTCGTCCAGCAGCTGCAGCTCCCCGCCCAGGTACAGGCGCTTGCAGATCTGCCGCGCGATCTTGCCGCTGGAGGTTTTGGGTATGGCATAGGGCTGCACCAGTCCGATGGTCTGCACCGAGAGCTCGAAATTTTCCGAGATGGCCTCGCGAATGGCCTGGAAAATCTCTTTGGCGTCGAAATTCTTGCGGTAGGTGCGGCCGATTTCGGGAAATACGCCCAGGGTCTCACGCCCGTCGACTTCCAGGGCCACTGCGGCGCAGCTGCCCGGCTGCAGGGCGGGATGGCATTCGGTGACCACGAATTCCACGTCCTGGGGATAGATGTTCCGGCCGCCGACGATGATCAGATCCTTCAGTCTGCCGGTGACGTACAACTCACCGTCCAGGAAACATCCCAGGTCTCCGGTACGCAGATACGGCCCCTCGCCCGTGCCGGCAATGCGGGCCCCGAAGCCTTCCTCGGTTTCCTCCGACCGTTGCCAGTAGCCCGCGGCCACGCTGGGAGCCGTGCACCAGATCTCGCCGATGATGTCGGGTGGGCATTCCTCCAGGGTGCCCGGGTCAACGATGCGAACATCGAACTCGTGGCTGACCACGCCGGAACTGACCAGCTCGAAGGTGGTCTCATCGGGGCGGTCCCGGCGCTCGATGCGGTTCTTTTCCAGGGCAGCCTTGTCCACCAGTGTCGTTTGGAATGGGTGCTTGTAGCTGGTGGCCGAGGCGCACAGGGTCGTCTCGGCCATGCCGTAGCAGGGTGACAGCGTGCCCGGCCGCAGCCCGTAAGGCTCGAATTTACGCTGAAAGGCGTGCAGGGTCTCCGCCCGCACCGGCTCGGCACCGTTCCAGGCCATGCGCCAGCTGCTCAGGTCCAGCCCCTCGCATTCCTCATCGGTCACCATGGCCGTGCACAATTCGAAGGCGAAATTGGGCGCCGGTGAGGATTCCACCTTGAATTCGGAAATCATCCGCAACCAACGGACGGGCTTCTTGAGGAAAGCCGCCGGCGACATGATCACCGCATCACACCCCACCACCACCGGCAACACCAGGCCGGAGACCAGTCCCATGTCGTGGAAGAACGGGATCCAGATGCCCATGACCGTGTTTGGAGTCATCCCGCCGTGCCGCGCTATGCAATCCAGGTTGTGCAGCAGGTTGCCGTTGGTGACCATCACACCCTTGGGGGCCTTGGTGGAGCCGGAGGTGTACTGCAGCAGGGCGATGCTGTCGTGGTCGAGACCAGGATCCCGCCACGAATCGGGGTCGGACTCCAGGGTGTCGGTGGCCAGGACCGGGCGGTCCGGTGTTTCCATCTGTGAGGCGGTGACGTCGTAGGCCACGCTGTTGGTGAACACCGCGGCGGCCCGGCAGTCGTTCACGATGGCCTCGATGCGTTTGTCCACCCGGCGCGAACGGGGCGGGAAGGCGGGCACGGCGATGGCCCCGCCGTACATGCAGCCGAAGAAGGAGCGGACGAAATCCAACCCGGGGGGTTGCATGAGCAGGATGGGCTTGCCGGCCAGGCCCCGGTCCTGGATCCAGGCGCCGAGCCGGCGGGCATCCTCGTCCAGCGTGGCGAAGGTCAGCCGGTCCGCTTCCATCTCGCCCTCGGCGAGATAGAGATGGCACGTCTTATCAGGAGTATGTTCGGCCCAGAACCGCAGCGCAGACAGGACACTGGGACAGTTCCGGTAGAAGTTGGGGTGATCGAAATCCCCGTCGTAGGGCCCCTCGCAAATGCCGTCTTTCAAGAAACGCCTCCCCCGAGGGCGACGACCCAACGCCGCCCGCGAATCCATCCCCCGCAGCGCGGGAACACCGTTCTGTCAGGAATATCCTGCCGCTAATCGGCGACCAGGATGAAGTCCACCTTGTCCTGCCCGGCCTCTTGGGCCTCGTCGCGGAACGCGGCCAGGCGATCCTCGCTGAACAGGCCCGCCTTGACGGCGCAGATGAACCCCTGGCTGCTGTCCCCGCGCAGGCGGTCCCAGGGGGTCGTGACCGTATCCAGACGCAGATAGACGGCCCCCGGATCGGGTGAGGTACCCTTGCCGAAGCTGACCAGGCCGGCTGTCTTCGCCGGCAGCGTAGGCGCAGCCATGCCCTCCGGCAAATCGCACACGACCCGCTTGCCTTCCATGGCCAGGGCCGAACACAGGGTCACGGCCGCATCCAGGCCGACCTTCTCCCCCCCGAAGCAAACGATATCCAGTGGTTTCTGCGGATCCGTGCCCCGTCCCGAAAGTCGGTGCACGAGGTCGGGAATCCGCCCGGTCAGGAAGTCGAACCGGCCCAGCAGCCGCACGGGGCGACCGCGGGCCTGGGCGCTCATGAGCGGATCGATGAAGGCCAGGGCCTTTTTCCCCGTCACGTTGAACAGGTCCGGGAAGGTCTTGACCGATTCGCTCGTCGAATCGATGGCGATGAGCACGAAGATGGCAATGAACAGCCCGGCGATGAAGGCGATGATGGCATACACCAGGACCTCGGGCGAGCTGGGGTACTTCGGCTGGATCGCGGGGCTGATGGTCCGCACCTCGGACAAGGAGGCATAGGTGGACAGATAGACATCCAGCTTGCGCTGCACGAGATCCTGCAGGTTGGCCTCGGCATTCTCCCGCTTGAGGGTCACCGCCTGCAGCGGCTGAGCCTTGGCGGCCAGATCTTCCAGCTGCCGGTTGAATCCATCGAGGTTCGCCCGGTGGGCGACGATGGACCTCTCCAGCACCTGGCGCTGGACCTCCTGCATGGCCAGATCCTCGTCCATCTGCGCCAGCACGTCCTGCTGCGTGATGCTGCCGATCTGTTCCTTCAGGGCCGCCACTTTCGATTCCAGTTGCGCCAGATCCACCTGCGCGCCCGTCAGGGCGGTCAACTCCGAATCCATGGCCGACTGCAGGGCCGCCTTCTGCTCGTTGAGGGAAAGCACGCCGAGTTCCCGGCCGAGGTTGATCTCCTCGTTGACCAGACTGTCGACCACGGCCTGGCGGCGGGCGATTTCCCGGTCGAAGAAACCCTGCAGCTCGGTGCCGGTCAGGGAGAACTCCTTGGCGATTTCCTCCTGGTAGGCCTCGGCCAGGACATTGGCCGCACGCGCAGCCAGCTTCCCATCCGGCAGGGTGACCGATATCTGCATCACGAAAGACCCTTCGACCACCTCGACCTTGGTCCCCTTGCGCAGCAGCGCCAAGTAGGATTCATAGGTGGTCAGGGGGATGTACTTGCCGTAATTCAGGGTGTTCCAGGTCCAGAAATAGGCGTAGCGCATGGACTTGACCACAGAGGTCATGATTCCCCGCAGACCCCCGGGATTGGCCACTGCGGCCATCTCCGCCGCATATTCCTCCATCAGCTGGTCAAGGGTGGCCCTGGCCACCGGCATGCTGAGCAGGTACTCCACCTGGGTCTGGGCCATGAACGCCGTGGGATTGTACTGGCTGGAGCCGACCCACCCGCGGGTGAAGGCCAGTTCAGGATCCGTCGGCACCATGACCACGCTGGTCGTGGCCGTATACTTGGGCATGATGACCAACAACAACAGACTCAGGACCACCGTGGCCAAGGTCACCCACAGGAGGATCTTGCCCACGAGCTTGCGGTGGTGGCTTAACAGCTGGAGGTAGTGCTGGATAATCAAGGCGATTCTCTTTTTGTTGGTGGTGCGACTCCCCGCCCAGGGCTCACCCATGTCCTGCTTAACTGCGTTAATTCACGTCTATTAGGCGGGAAGTTGGTCCCAGGCAATCCACATCGTCAGAAATAGTAGCAACCTTAGCCCGTTTTGCAATGCAATAGTGGATCCGAGTCGGCCGCAGGCCTGCCGGGGGATTGCCAAAACCGTTGCGAACCCCTAGAATCCATCCCGTTAGTCTGCACTGGCCATGAAGGAACGCAGCGAGGACGAAAAATATCCGGTTACCCATCCGGCGGAGATTGCTGATGCCAACTTTTTTTTTCCATTTTCCACGCAACCTTGTCATCTCGGCCGTGCTCGGAGCGGCCCTTGCCTTCCTGGCCGCTACGCCCTCAGGGGCGATCCTGCCGGGTGACCGGACCGGCCTGGAACTCACAGGCGGGGTGATCAAGCTCGAGGACGGCAGCTGGGACTACAGCAGCGTGGACCGTTTCGCAGGGCTCTCGCTGGTGCGTGAGCTGGGCCGGGGCTGGCAATGGCGCCTTTCCCTGCGCAACGGTTTCGTGCGCAGCGGAGTGACGGCACCGGGCCAGGAGGCCGGCTGGTCCACCGCGGGCGAGCCGCCCTTCTACACCCTCATCACCCAGCCCATGGCCGGCATCGATTACCAGTTCGCAGCCTCCTCCCGGTTGACGCCTTTCCTGGGGACAGGAATCGGCCTGACCTCCTGGAAGGTCATCCGGCATCCGGACGGCGACCCGGGCTGGTTCGCCGGCGGCGATGCGGTCACCGGCTACGACATAGACGGCCGAAGCAGCACCCTCGAGGGTACGGACCTGACCCTGGAACTGAGCATGGGGGTACGGTGGCGGGTAACCGAGCGGCTGGAGCTGAACACCCGCGCCATCTACCAGGTGAGGCAGGGCAACGACCTGGACGACATCGGGCTGAGCAGCATCTGGGGACCCGATCACGTAGATGCCAACCGCGCCGCCGGGGCCGGGTTCATCGGCCTCACGTGGTGGTTCGGCAATCATGACGCGGACGGGGACGGCGTGCCGGACGACCGGGATCTGTGCCCCCATCAGGCCGAGGACAGGGACGGGTTCAACGACCTGGACGGCTGTCCCGACCCGGACAACGACCACGACGGCATCCCCGACGTCAGGGACAACTGCCCCCAGCAGGCTGAAGACCTGGACGGATACGAGGATCAGGACGGGTGTCCCGATCTGGACAACGACGGCGACGGGGTCCGGGACGGACGCGACCGGTGCCCCGGCACGCCCCCGGGCACACCCGTGGACGCCCACGGCTGCCCCTTGACCGGCGGACACTGAAGTTGCCCTGGAGCCGCAGGCTCACTACTCGCCTATGCCCGCCCTGGCCAGGGCCCGCCGCAGTTGCTGCTCGGACTGGGCCCCCACCATGTGGGCCCTGATCATCCCTTCCTTGTCGATGACCAGACCGGTGGGAATGCTGGTGGCCTTGTACTTGCCCGCGGCGTCCTCGGCCGCGACCCGTACGACCTTGAACGTGTAGCCGTGCTTCTGCAGGAAGGCCTTTATGGTGGCGGGGTCCTCGCTGCTGGCGGCCAGGAATACCAGGTCCCCCTTGCCTCCCAGCTCCTCGTGCAGGACCTGCAGGTGGGGCATCTCCATCTTGCAGGGACCGCACCACGTGGCCCAGAAATCCAGGAACACGACCTTGCCCCGGAAGTCGGACAGCTTAAGGGTGTTGCCGTCGAGATCAGTGAAGGAAATGTCGGGGGCGAGCTGGCCGGTCATGGAATCGGGGTTGACCAGCTGGTCCAGCTGATCCACCACCTTGGCGCCGGCCGGCACCTCGAACGTGAAGACCTCGTCAGCCACCGGCTCGTTGAGGGTGAAGCTGGTCGTCTCGTAGGTCAGGGTCTGCTCCATCTCCATGCCGTTGCGCATGCCCGTCACGGACATGACGGCCTTGAGCACCAGACCGGACTGCGGATCGTACCAGTATTTCCGGGGTCCCTTCCCCTCGGCGGGAACCGCGGGACTGGTGAAGACCTGGCAGGGGATCTCCCTCTCGCCCAATCGATAGACCTCGTGGCCCGTCTCCCCGCCCACCTCGAGCCCCGACGGCAACAAAGTTTGGCCCAGACCGGCGAAAAAATTGAAGACCTGCTCCGGGACCAGCTCCATGTTCTGGTCCGCCTTCAGCTCGCGGCTGAGCCGGATGGGCTCACCCAGGAAACAGGTGTTCTTCTGGCCCAGGTAGAACCAGGAGTGTTCCGGGCCCACGCCCAGGTTCAGCTTGAAGAAGCTGCCTTCCTGGCGGCTGACCAGGCGGTCGGGATAGCGGGCGGCGGCGAACAGCTCGGCTTCCATCTCCATGCCGCCGGTTTGGCCCTTGACGTTGGTCGCCATGAGCATGGTCCCGTGCAGCTCGTAGGATTGCAGGTCCGCGGTCAGGGCCTCGGTGCGGGACAAGGCGGTCTCGTAGTCCTGGTTGGCCAGGGCGGCACCGGTGAGGATCGTGGCCACGAGGACGACGGAGAAAGCTGAGCGAGGGAGAAAACCTGTCATGGCTGCATATCCTGACGCTGGAGAGACGCGACACGCCCGGGTTATGCGCTCCGGCACGGCCCGAGTTTCCGGATTCATACCGGGCATGTTAAGGCATGGAAACCGATAGCGCCATCAAAGGGTCGGGCCGATGGCCAGGGACAGGATGTTCTGACGCGTGGAGGCGATCTGTCCGGCCAGCTTGCCGACCGCTTCGGCAGAAAAGGCGTCGTCCTTGCAGACGCTCTCCACCCAGCTGTCCAGGGCCTGGGACCCCGCCTGGAGGCGGGACACGATCTTGGCCACCTTGTTGGCCACATGCACCGCCGCCGGCAGTTTCTCCCCGGCCGGCGCCTGCTGCGGCTGATGGTGCCAGCGCACGGCCCGGATGATCTGTTCGGGAAGATTCCAGCTTTCGAGCAACGCCGCACCCACCTCCGCGTGGTCATGGCCTGCGTGGGCGATTTCCAGTTCCCTGGTCACCCGCTGGGGTTCGGCCTCGTCCCCGGGGCCCTGAGCCAGAACCTCATCCAGGGCCAGCTTGCCGATATCATGCAACAGACCGGCGGTGAACGCCCTCTCCTTCAAGGCCCCGTGCCCTGATATCTTCATGAGAAAGCCCGCCCCGTAGGCGGTGGCCAGGCTGTGCTGCCACAGGGTGTCCAAATCCAGGTGGTACCCGGGCAGGTCGTTGTGCAGCACGGGCTCGAGGCTGAGGGTGAAGCAGAGCCGGGCGAAGGTCAGGTTGCCCACCAGCACCAGGGCCTCCCCGGGCGAACCGATGCGACGCTTGAAACCGTAAAGAGGGGAATTGCACAGCTTCAACAGGCCCGCCGTCAATCCCGGGTCGCGCTGGACCACCGGCAACAGTTGGTGGGCGTCCACAAGGGGATCCTCGATGACCTCCATGAGGCTGACGATGGAATCGGGACGGGCACTGGGGCCTCCGGCGGCCGCAACCAGGTTTTGAAGTGATTTCATGTGATGCCGGTCCTTGCTGGTCCTGACCCCGACCGTGGGCCAGGATGCTGAAGCTGCTCCCCCTGTGTTGACCCGTCTTGATCGACAGCTCAAGAAAGAGCTTGATATGGAGAAAACTGTATTTTTTTATAAGGAAAGTTCGTAACCAATGGAAATATATCCGTTTACAGCCTCAAAACCGGACGGGAAACGGCTTCCTGGGGAACAAACCGCGGGGATCAATCCACCAGGAGGTGGTGGTGCCGCTTCTTGCCCACCTGCAGGGCGATGCGTCCGTCCTGGATGTCGTTCGCCGTCAGGCGGTGCATCTCGTCCTTGATCACGGTCCCGTTGACGCGCACCGCCTGCTGGCGGATCATGCGCCGCGCCTCGCCCTTGCTCCCCAACAGGTCCGTGGAAACCAGCACCTCCAGCAACAGCAGCCCCTCGCCCGCAAGGTCCGTCGCCGGCCGTTGGCTGCTGGGAACGCTGCTCGCGTCCCCGCCACCGCCGAACAGCGCCTGCGCCGCCTGCGCCGCCGCCTCGGCCGCCTCGACGCCGTGCAGCAGGGTCGTGACCTCGCGGGCCAGCACCTGCTTGGCCTCCCGGATGTCCGCCCCCCGGAGCTGTTCCAGTTCCTCGATGCGCTCGCGCGGCAACAGGGTGTACAGCCGCAGGAAACGCGCCACGTCGCGGTCGTCCACGTTGATCCAGTACTGGTAGAAGTCGTGCACGCTGGTGCGCTCGGCCGCCAGCCACACCGCACCCGAGGCGGTCTTGCCCATCTTGGTGCCCGCGGCGGTCATCATCAGCGGGAAGGTCAGGCCGTAGACCTCCTGGCGGTTCACCCTGCGCGTAAGATCGATGCCCGAGCAGATGTTGCCCCACTGGTCGCTGCCGCCCATCTGCAGCCGGCAACCGTGATCCCGGTTCAGGACCATGAAGTCGAAGGCCTGCAGGATCATGTAGTTGAATTCGATGAAGGACAGGCCGTGCTCCATGCGGGTCTTGACCGAGTCGCGCGTCAGCATCTGGTTGACGCTGAAGTAGGATCCGTACTCGCGCAGGAATTCCAGGTAGCCGAAGTCCTTGAGCCAGTCGGCGTTGTTCAGCATCAGACCGTCCTGCGGACCGTCGCCGAAGCGCAGGTAATGGGCCAGTTGCCCCTTGATGCCTTGCAGATTGTGCTCGATCTGTTCCAGGGTGAGCATGCTGCGCAGCTCGGTGCGACCACTGGGATCGCCCACCATGGCCGTGGCTCCGCCCACGATGGCCAGGGGACGGTGCCCGTGTCGCTGCAGGTGCACCAGGCCCATGATGGGCAGCAGGCTACCCACGTGCAGGCTGTCGGCGGTGGGATCGAAACCGATGTACGCGGTCACCGTCCCGGTGGCCAGCAGTTCGGCCAGAGCATCCTCGTCGGTGCACTGCTCAAAGAAGCCGCGCCACTTCATCTCGTCCAGGAACGATGCGAAACCCGTCTCGTTGCTCATGCTGTTTTCCATCCCGTAAGCTCCTTGCCGCGCCGCAGCATCACATCCAGATCGTCTCCGCCCAGAAAACTGGTCAATTCGGCGGCCAGACACCAGGCCACGGCCGCCTCGGCCACGATGCCCGCGGCCGGCACCACGCAGGTGTCCGACCGCACCCAGGCCGCGCGGGCCGTCTTGTGCGTGCTCAGGTCCACGCTGGCCAGCGGGCGCTGCTGGCTGCTGATGGGCTTGACGAAGCCGCGCACGACCACGGGCTCGCCGTTGGTCACGCCGCCTTCGAGTCCTCCGGCACGGTTGGTCCGGCGCTCCACGCCCCCCTTGCCGTCGGGGAAGATCTCGTCGTGGGCCTGGTGGCCGTCCACGCCGGCCACGGTGATGCCCTCGCCGATCTCCACGGCCTTGACCGCAGGGATGCCCATGATCTCGCCAGCCAGCCGGGCGTCCAGGCGCCGGTCAGGGTGGGCGTATGTACCCAGCCCCGCGGGCACGCCGAAGGCCCGCACCTCGAACACGCCACCCAGGGTCACGCCGTCGGTCAGGGCCGCGTCGATGGCCGCGGTCATGCGCTTCTCGGCGGCGGTATCGAGGCAGCGCAGGGGCCGACCCTTGCGGATCCGCTTCAGGCGCGCGGACGTGGGCTCGGGACCAGCGGCAGCGACCCCGCCCACCATGGTCACATGCGACAGCACGGCGATGCCGAAGCGGGCCAGCAGGGCCTTGGCGCAGGCTCCGGCGGCGGTGTAGGCGGCGGTCGAGCGGGCGCTGGCGCGCTCGGCCACCGGGGCACAATCGTCGTACCCGTAGCGGATCAGGCCCGGCAGGTCGGCATGGCCGGGCCGGGGTACCCGCCAGCGCTGGGCCGGCTTGCCCTTGCGCAGCTCGAAGTCGCGGTTGGCGATGGTGAAGGCGATGGGCGAGCCCAACGTCTTGCCCCGCCAGAACCCCGCCAGGAACTCCACCCGGTCCTGCTCGATGCCCGTGGCGCGCAGCCCGCGGCCGTAACCCATCCGCCTGAGATCCAGCTCGGCGTTGACGAAGCTCTCCTTGATGACCAGACCGGCGGGAAACCCCTCGAGGATCCCCACCAGGGCGGGTCCGTGGCTCTCGCCGGCCAGCAGGTAACGCAGCATGAGATCTCCGTCGGTCAGCCCCGGTCCAGCAGCTCGTCCAGGGCGGTGAAAAAGTCGGGGTAGGATACCGCGACGCAGGCCGGATCGTCCAGTGCGCAGCGTCCCTCGGCGGTCAGCGCCGCCACGGCCATGGCCATGGCCACACGGTGGTCGCCGGCCGTCTCCAGCACCATCGGATCATTTTCGGTCCCGCCGCGCAGCCGCACGGGACCGGTGATCTCCAACCCGTCGGGAAGCTCGACGACCCGTGCGCCCAGCCGCCCCAGGCCCGTGGCCATCAGGGCCAACCGGTCCGACTCCTTGACCCGCAGCTCGGCCGCCCCGGTGATGACGCTCTTGCCGGGCAAGGCCGTGGCCAGCACCGCGAGCACGGGGATCTCGTCCACCAGGGCGGGGATCTCCCGCGGCCCGATGACCACCGGCCGCAGGTCACGGGCCTCCACCGTCACGTCGCCGATCATCTCGCCGTCGCGCGGCCCCCGGGCCCGGTCGATGGTCACGGTGGCCCCGGCCCGGCGCAGAACCTTCAGGGCCCCGATGCGCCCCTCGTTGAGGGCATGGCCCCGCACCATCACCTGCGAGCCGGGGATCATGGCCGCGGCGGTCAGAAAGAAGGCCGCCGAGGAGGGGTCGCCCGGAACGGCGATGTCGAAGGTGCCGGGCCGCTGTCCCCGCGCGAGAGCCAAGCCGCCCCGCGGCAGATCCTCCAGTCCGACGCCCATGACCCGCAGCAGGCGTTCGGTGTGGTCCCGCGAGGCGCCGGCACCGTGGATCTCGGTCCTGCCGGCGGCGAACAGCCCGGCCAGCAGCAGGGCGGACTTGACCTGGGCCGAGGGCACCGGCAGGTGATGCGCCACCCCGCCGAGGGCGGCACCCCTGACCAGCACCGGCAGGCGGCCCTCCCGGTCCAGGCAGGTGATGTCCGCGCCCATCGTGCGCAAGAGCTCGATCACCCTGCCCATGGGGCGGGCGTTCAGGGAGGCGTCCCCCGTCAGAACAACACCGAGGCCTTCGGGAGGCAACCAGCCGACCAGCAGGCCCATGAGCAGGCGTACGGTGGTACCGCTGTTGCCGCAATCCAGGGTCAAAGGCTCGCCGTCCGGGTCCCGCAGGGCCGCGGGCACCGGTCCGGGGGCAACATCCAGCACGGCGCCGTCGTAGGAGGCCGTGCCACCGAGGGCCCGCACGGCTTCCAGACTGCGGCGTGTGTCGTCCGCATCCAGCCAGCCGACTGCACGGCAGGATCCCCCGGCAATGAGGCCGAACAGGGCCGCACGATGGGAAACGGACTTGTCCCCCGGCACGCTCAGCGTGCCTCGTACGGGACCCGGGGCCTGAGGCAAAAATCCGGTCATCCGGGATCTCCTGTTCCGCACCGCGTGCAGGCACGATATTGTCGGCATCGACCTCATCTGCAATGATAGGGATGATGATCCTGAACACCAGCAAACACCACCGAAATTCCCCGCGCGACCTGTTCGTGGTGCACCATGGTCGTGAGATCATGGCCTTGGCCACTCCCACCATCCTGGCCATGCTCTCGCAGACCTTGATGTGGACCGTGGATACCGCCCTGCTGGGCCGGGTGGACAGTCTGTCCCTGGCGGCCGGGGGCCTGGGCGGCATGCTGACCTGGGCGTCCTACTCCCTGTTCAACAACCTGAGCCGCATCACCGGCACCTTCGTCTCCCAGGCCCACGGCAAGGACGACGATGCCGGGGTGGCCCACTACACCTGGCAGGGCCTGTACATCGCCGTGGCCTCCGGGCTGGCGTTGATGATCTTCGGCTACTACAGCTACCTGGTGCTGCCCTGGACCCGCAATCCCCCGGATGTCCAGACCCTGACCTACACCTACATCAAGTGGCGCAGCCTGAGCGCCGTGTTCACCCAGGCGGGCTTCGCCCTCATGGGCTTCTTCCAGGGTCGCAAGGACGTGAAGATCCCCATGTACACGGGCATCATCGGCAACCTGGTGAACCTGGTGCTGGATATCTGGCTGATCTTCGGCTGGAAGGGCTTCACCCTGGGCGGGCGAACCCTGCTGGCTGTGCCGGCCATGGGCATCAAGGGTGCGGCCATCGGCACCAGCTGCGGCATCGCCATCGGCACCATCAGCCTGGCGTTGTGGGCCCTGGCTCCCCGGCTGCGCCGCCGCTACCACCTGCACCGACCGCGCCCGCTGGACCGGGCTGCCATCGTGCGCATGGTGAAGGTGGGCGCGCCTTCGGCCTGGGAGGGCTTCATCGACATGGGCGGCTTTTTGATGTTCACCATCTTCGTGGGCACCACCGGGGCCGTGCCCCTGGCCGCCAGCCAGATCACCATCCAGCTGCTCTCATTCAGCTTCATGCCGCTGTGGGGACTGACCACCGCCGCCAGCGTGCTGGTGGGCAACTGGATCGGAGCGGGCGACCCGGAGGCCGCCGCGCGCTACGGCCGCCAGACCTACAAGCTGGGGTTCTACTACTCCACGGCCCTGGCGCTGGTCATGATCCTGCTGCGCCATCAGCTGTTCAGGATCTTCACCAACGATCCCGAGGTGCTGGCCCTGGGCGCGAGCCTGGCGGTCATCGCGGCGATCTTCCAGTACTTCGACGGGGCGCGCATGCTCAGCAGCGGGATCCTGGCCGGAGCCGGAGACACCCGTTACACCATGCTGGTCACCCTGGGTTTGATGTGGGGGATGTTCATTCCCTTGACGTGGTACCTCATCGTCATGCGCGGCGGCAACGTGACGGCGGCGTGGATCGGCGCCTGCTTCTGCTACCTGTTGCAGGGAGCCGCCCTGTACCGGCGCTTCGTATCGGGCAAGTGGCGGCGCATCGACATTTTCCGTTGATCCGAATCAACGGAACTGGGCCTTCAGGTCCCCCCAGCCCACCGCCTCGTTGCCGACCGGCTGCCCCACATAGGGAATGAAATCTGCCTCGTAATAGACAAGGTGGATCCACGAGGCGATTGTCTCCGCATCGGTGGTCCCCCAGTCGTTGTTCGTCAGATCCAGGACCGGCAATCCCGCCGCCGCGTCCTTGTTGAACACCTCCTGGATCGTGTAGGTCGCACCGTGCGCCAGGTAGCTGTCGTTGACCCGCAGATCGCCCATGGCATACAGGTCGATCGCCGAGTCCTGGACATCCTGGATGACCACCCGCTGGATATCCGCTTCCGACATCAGGACACCGTTCTGCAGATACCCGCCGGCATATATGGCCGTTCCCTGCTGGTCGAAAAGACAGTCATGGACCAGCGCCGACACCAGGCCTTTCAAAATAAGGCCATTTTGGGATTGCCCTGAAAAATGACAGTTGGCGACTTCCGCCACCGAGCCCCAGGTACCGGAGAACTGCAAGCCGTACTTGCCTGCAAAAAAATTGCAGTCATGGATGTTGACATCCAGGGTCGTATCGAACTGGACGGCGACCTGGTAACCAGGTCCATTATCCACAAGAGTGAAATTGCAATTCCAGACCTCTACATTGTTCATGGAGTTTGTATACAGCAAGATCCCCAAACCCCTACTGTCTATATATTGAAAGTCACAATTGCTGACTTTCAGGTCGGCATTGCTGGAACTTACTACACCATGGTAGCTTCCCAAAAACCTGCAGTTGTCGATTTCGGTGTCCGGCGCTGAGGTTCCGACAACTCCGCCCCACATATTCTCGAAACCGATGCCCATGACCCATACCCGGTAATTGCCGAAATACGGACCCGTGACGATACCCCGATCATCCCCCTGCACCGTCCGATCATACGGCGTCGACGGCCCGATGATGGTCTGGTCGGGACCCGCACCGATGAGCGTCAACTCCGCCTGCGTCACCAGCACCCGGACCTTCTCCGTCCAGCCCGCCGTCGTGACGATCTTCCCCTCGTCGTACCGCCCCGGTCCGATCAGGATCGTATCTCCGGACGCCGCCGCATCCACCGCATCCTGGATCACCGAATAATCCCCGCTGCCGTCCCGCTCCACCCGCCAGGTCGCCCCCTGCGCCGAACACGCCGCAACCAAGACCAGGATCGCCGTCAACCACTTCGTCATATCGTCCTCCTTGGAACCACCTGCATGCAGGAATCAGCTACTTCACCATGATCACAGGTCGGGTCGTGACGGTGCCGTCGGCCACCAGGCGCACCAGGTACACCCCGCTGGCCGCACGCGCACCGCCGTCGTCGGTGCCGTCCCAATCGACATGATGCTCCCCGGCATCCAGCCACCCGCTCGCCAGGGTCCGAACGGCCCGACAGCCAGCACCGCCTGACCCCGTCGCCGGTCGTATAGCCCATGCCGAACCCCCCGCCGGAACCCTCGTGGAGGTACACCGAACCCGGTGGCAACCGGAAAAACAGGTACAGCCCGCCGCTGACCGAGGTCACCGGCTGATCGAAAATCCATTCGGACCAGGCGGAAGCGGTCCCGGGAACATCCCGGGCCAGGGTCACCGCCTGGGTCGCCGCCGGCGGCCAGGACAACTCCCCGGCCTGGGCCCGGATCTCCGGAAATACCGTACTGTCGTCATTCTGGTACCAGCTGACGCCCGTAACCACCGCGCCGTCGGCGAGGGGAACCCAGACGGCCAGGTAGGTGCTGTCAGACACCCGGTTGAGGCCGAACACGCCATCGACCGTTGCCGCGCCCGTCGGCCCGGCAGCCAGCAGCACCACGATCATACCCATCATCAATGTCTTCATGGACAGCATAGGACACCTCCGCAAATATCAGGACTGGGGGCAAGCCAGCACATTCAGCGCTATTCCGTCGACATATTCCTTGTCCAGGACCCTGCTGTGGATCCGGTACTTGACCTTCATCACCTGGTCGCACGGCCTGTCCAGCCATTTGAAAACATGCCGGTAGGTGCCGGGCGCCGTCATCTGGACCGTGTAATCCACATCCGAACGGTCCGAAGAAAGCGTATGCACAACGGCGCCGCCGTCCGGAACCCCGTCGGGGAACTCGATATAATCCAGGGATTCATCGCTCGGGGAGGGAGTATCCCACTCGAACACCCAATGCACCGTGGACATGGCCGGGGTCCATTCCAGATAGGCGTTGTAGGTCGTTATGGTCGGCCAGCCCAGGTGCAGGGTTGTGTATTGATCCGCCGGCACCGTGGCGTACTGGGTCTGGCCGCAGGGCCACAGGACTTCAACATCCACCGATCCGGCATAGGATCCCAGACCGAAAGTCAGGTCCAGATCGTGCTGGCCCGCATGCCCGCTGCCGCCGTCCACCAGCTGGGCCTGGGTCTGGCCGTTGGCCGTCACGATCACGGTGGCCCCGATGCCCCGGGTATTGCAGGGACAATCGTTGCTGTCCGGGTCGGAGGCATCCAGCCGGATCCCCACCCAGTGGTTGGTCCCGGTCTGGTTGGCGGCATCCAGGTTACGGAAGAAAAAATTCATGGGATTGCCATCGGGATCACGGGAAGAAATGAACAGTTCGGTATATCCATCCAGGTTCCAGTCGACCGGGCTCAGGTTCCGGGTCTGGACCTGACTTTGGGTCAGCCCCTGTTCCGAAAACCCGATCTGACCGGGAAGATTCCTTTGCAGACGTTGGGCGCCCGTACCTTCTGTATTCGAATAATTGTTGGAAATACCGAAGTCCAGCCAGCCGTCCAGATCGAAATCGAATATCCCTATTCCAGTGGCTGATGTGTACCAGCTTTCGTTGGCTCCCGGCTCTTCAAACCATCCCCTCACCAAAGAAAAATCACCTGTTGCACTATCCAGATCGTTGCGGAAAAACCCGCGGATGGTCTTGCCGTGATAGGCGATGTCCAGATCGCCGTCATTGTCGAAATCCCCGGCGGCAGCGAATTCCCGCCC
>Ga0164318_10000959_pt1 | contig 24311 bp, 16 predicted proteins | sample GuaBasSedimGuay9_FD_113734 | JGI IMG/M metagenome (GOLD analysis project Ga0164318, IMG submission 113734) | Subseafloor sediment microbial communities from Guaymas Basin, Gulf of California, Mexico - Guay9, Core 4571-4, 0-3 cm | ecosystem: Environmental > Aquatic > Marine > Hydrothermal vents...
AGGCTGCTACCCTTTTTCCCAGCTGCCACAGAGCCTCGCCAAGTGACATCGAATCTTCGGAGATGTTGGGAGCAAGAAAAACCTCGAAAGCTCTGTCATTCCGCAAAAGCGCACGGGCGGAATCAGATTCGGAATCCCGTTTTGCTACTGCATCCTTTAACTTGTTTAAAAGTTCCGAATCTCCCCTGGCAAACGAAAATGCCTCAGAAATTCTACCAGACATCAGCAGAAGTTCCACAACCTGCGGGACAGTAAGAGAACCGTCTTCGTTGGCTGTGGGAATAAATATATCCACAATTTTACCTGCAGCTTCACGGTTCTGCTCAGAACCGTTTTCAAGAATATCAACAGCAAATACAAACAGTTCATCAGTAGACTTGCATCTGACCAGCATATCAACTGCTGCAGAGATTTCTCCGCTGTCTGAATTTCCAGCTCCGTCCGGGAAGAGCTGGCTGACAGACTCCGCAGCCTGCTCACGCTGAGAACACAGCCTCAGAAAGTCCATTCTGTACTCCAGGTTATCTACTGTATCCTGCAGCAAAGCTTTTGAACGATCAACTCCAAGTTCTGCCAGAGCAATTCGTATGCTGTGAGCCTGCTTGAGATGTCCGTTTTCCATGGCCAGTATTTCCAGCTGTTCAAGCGCTTGTGTATTTTCTGATTCTCTCCAGTCATGGAGAGGCTTTTCCAGCATCTCTGCAGGCAGAATGACACCTTTCGGCAACTCCCGGTAAACGAAGCCCTCGGGATTACTGGAAGCAAGCAGAAGAAGCATACCCAGCACCTCATTGCCTGCCGAAAGACCTGCAATCTTTTCCGCAAGTTCCGGTTGCATACACAATGCCTGCACAAGCACAGTAGAAGAATCGAAGCCATCGACAAGTTTGATCCCCAGATCTGCAGCAAAAACCAGTCCCTCGGCATAGCTATGCTCAACGGAGTAGTCGATACCGGCCTGGACAAGTTCAGCAGCAACATCAGGATTACCCTCAACCGCCGTTCCGGCAGCTACCCGGTATCCCTCGGGGTCGCCGGCAAACAACCTGGCAAGGGCAAGGCTTCGTTGAAGTACCGAAGAACTTGGAACCTCGACAATAGCACTTTCAAGATACTCAAGAACTGCTGGCTGATCAAGAAATGCATTAAGGGTGTCGGCGGCACCGGAACTGTCGTCTGTCTTTAACTGAGCCTGAGCCAGAGCAATCGCCATGGCAGAAGATGCCTTCCCAGACTCAAGATATCCTGAAAGAACTTCTCTGGCAAGTAATGCAGTTCTGTCAGAAGTTGCGGCTTTAGTAAGAAAATCGGTAGCCTGTTCTCCTTTACCTGCTGCAAGCAGTTCACAACCACGAACCAGCTGCGCAATGTCATCACCTGCCTGGCTCACTCCCTGAACTGAGGAAGCTGCAGTTCCAGGCATTCCTCTGTCTATAAAATAACCCAGTCGGAAAAGAACAGTTTCATCATCAGAGTCGAGAACAAGTTTGGAAGCCAGTTCATCCATCCAGTCTTCGATCCCGCTGGAAGCCATAACCGGCAGCAGTTTCTCTACAACTTTGCCCTTACCGCTCTCGTTCAAAGTTTCGAACAGCTTTGCCGGCTTCATAGCGGATATTGAAGAAAAAGGCAGGGCAGAAATCAAACTGGTTACTCTTTCAACAAGACTGGCGTCTGCAAGAGCTGATGTAAAGTGTGCAGAAGAGTCTTCAAGGTTACCGGAATAGATATCTGCAGCCGCAAGCAACAGTTCTCCTGCCGGCGACCTGGGCACAAACCCCGATGAGAGAACCTCTTTCCCGCGATCACGCAATATTTCCCGGTCATAAATTTCAAGAAGCCCGTCGTCTTTTACCTCTTCACCCACAAGAAGCAGTTCAAGCCAGTCAGAAGCAGATTCTGCCCCTTTGCCTGTTTTGTAGCCGGCGGCGGCCCTCAGTCTCCTTAACTCGTGGTGGGTTCCCATGAGATCATCAAAATGCTCTAGAACTGAAACAATATCCTGTCTTGATTTAACATCCTGCCTGGCGGAAAGATGCTTCAAAGTTGCGGCGGCTTCTCCACCTCTCTTGTCGATAAGAAGAACAACTGCCAGAAGAGTCAGAACGGCTGCGCTTGTTCTGTCACGCTTCAGAAGTTTCTGAATCTGCTCAAGAACCCACTCCGGAGTCTGCCTGGCGCGGAGCCCCAGTACTTCCACCGCATCTTCCACCGCCCCCTTGTCTACAAGGAATTCTCCCAGTTTCCCGGAGATTAGTCCTTCTCTATCAACACCGGAATTAATGAATTTTCTGCAGGTTTCCACAACGGGAGAGTCTACCACATCATCACACTGAAACGCTCTGTCCACCGAATCAAGAGCCTGCGTATTCTCTCCCCTTGCAAGCCTGAGACGGGCCTGAAGGAGATGTACCCTTGCATGACCCGGGGCACTGATTACAAGATGTGTTACAGCCTGCTCCAGAAGGGACGAATTCCAGTGCTCATCTATGAGATTGTCCAGGATCAGACTGGCATCATCCGGCCTTCCACCGGCACCTATCAGCCTGGCAAGAGAAACTCTGGCTCTTGGAGTCTTATCGGTGGGAACTAGATCCTTCTCTACAAGAGCAACCGCTTTGTTTACAACATCAACATCCGCATCGTAGAGGCTGGGCAGTTCTGAAATTGCCCTTTCCGAGTCTCCTATTGCGGTAAGCACGGTTATTCTTTTCAGATTAACACCCATATCGGTACCGCCGGTTCTGGCAGCTATCCAGCCGCTGAGCCGGGCAAGGCTTTCTTCGGGGAATCTGCATCTCTCGGCGGAATCCACCAGCACATCCATGGCTGCTCCCGGATCTCCCCTGTGAAGCTGAATAACAGACCAGGCCAGAACTCTGTCTATGCTTGAACCAAGTTCTCTTCCTGTAACACCATCCAGCGTCTGATAGGCGCTCTGAACTGATTCAGCAAAACGGCTTACCGTTAACCTCTCTGTCCTGCCCAGCAACTCTATTAATCCGTTGAAATCCCTCTGGTGAAGCCTTGTACGCCAGATCACCCGCAGAAGTTCTATCGACCGGGGAAACTGAGACTGTTTTTCTTCCAGCAGTCGGGAAATACTCATCCTTAAATCAGGATGTGTTCTCATTATTTTCTCGCCGATTCTACCGCCAAGATCCGGGTGCCCGATGTCCATAAGAAAGGGAACCAGTTTTGTTGCTACTTCATGGTCTGCCAGAAGCAGATCAAGGTCTTCCTCAACCATGACCGCTGCCTGGTCAACCATATCGCTATCAGCCAGATCCTGGATTTTCTTGAACGCTCTCTGTGATTTTGATCCGAATAGAAATGCCATGACACCTACTCCGGTTTAATGATCAGGTTTTCACCAATTGATAATGCTGCTGAATCCTTGTCGTTTAATTCCATAATCTGTTCTACACTGACTCCATACCGATTGGCAAGCGCCCACATCGAATCACCTGCCTCAACTGTGTGAGTCACCACACTGTCTGATCTTACTATTGAAACTGCCCCGGACCCTTCAGGAGGCGTACCCCGCAGCAGCAGCTTCTGCCCCGGATGTATCACCGTTGCAGTAGACATATCGTTCCACCGGGCAACTTCTCTGGAAGATACTCCCACCAGAGCTCCAATTCCTCCCAGAGTATCTCCTGACCGCACAGTATACTGAAAAAATCCGGCACTGACAGCAGCGCTCGAATTCACTGGAACCCTGGAACTCTCCGGTAACAGTATGTATCCGCCGGGAGAGGGCATTGACGAATTGTTAGCTTCCATAAGGTCATTTGCCGCAACACCTGTAGCAAGCCCTATCGATGCCCAGGAATCACCGCTTTTTACCACGTACCTGTCCCTCTGGATAGACCATGCCGTCTGGAATGCAATTGAAGCCTGCTGCGTTGGTACAACTACTTCCCAGTTTCTCTGGCCAGTGGGAGTTACCTCTTTTAAGAACCCCCTGTTGTGTTCTGCCAGAAATTCCGGGTCTATACTGCTCTCTGCAGCCAGCAGCCTGAGATCAAGACCCGGGGGGACCAGAATAACAGAAAGTGCAGGATCCTCGGTTTCCAGCTGGCGAATTGCCTGAAGTGCTGCAGAATATCTGGGAACGAAAGCATCTGTCTCTCCCGGAAGCTCTATCATTCCGTACTCTCTTCTGGCAGCATTGGAGATTGCTCTCTGCACAACCCCCTCTCCGCAGTTGTACGCAGCAAGAGCCAGGTGCCAGTCATCAAACATCCGGTTCAGGTAAAGCAGGTAGTTCGATGCTGTTCTTGTGGAAGCTGTCCAGGAATAACGTTCATCCACCTGATCGGTCATGTCCATTCTGAAATGTCTGGCTGTACCGCTCATGAACTGCCATGGACCGGCAGCCCCCACCCTCGAGTAGTCGCCTACGTAGTAATTACTCTCAACCCATGGCAGTGCCGCCAGGTCTGAAGGAGCGCCCTGGCTTTTTAGAAGAGCCTCCAGCAACCGAACTGTTCCATTATCAGCCGGACATCCTTCCGGAGTGTAGTTAAGATCACTGAGATGAGGTGCGTACAGCGATATAGTTCCGGAAGGTTCTACTCTTCCGGAAGAGCCGTGAAGAACCGGAAACAGAGGTTCATCCGAATAAAGAGTGATTTCGGGAGCTGCCTGTGATTCTGCCATCTCAACTGCGGTTTCAGAAGAATCGTAAAGCCTGATGCCCGAACACGACGAAAAGAATAATATTACTACTGTAATCTGAAAATACTTTAACCAGCCAGCCAGAGAGGTCGTGACATGGCAAAGATCGGGATCGTCGGGGCAACTGGTCTCGTCGGTGAAAAAATGATTTCCGTACTTCAGGAGAGTTCCCTTTCTGTCCATGAATTAAGGCTCTTTGCAACGGCAAAAAGCACCGGTCAAACTGTGTTGTTCAGGGGTCTCCCCCATACAGTTGAAATAATACAAAAATCCTCCTGGGAAAAGGGCATGATTATTCTTGGTGCTACTTCTTCCGAAGTTGCACGGATGTGGGTTCCCGAGGCTCTTCAGGCAGGTGCCTGTGTAATAGATGATTCATCGGCATACAGATTGGATGAAGGCGTTCCTCTGGTTGTTCCCGAGGTCAATCCTAATGCTGTAAAACATCATCACAAACTGATTGCCAATCCCAACTGCTCCACAATACAACTTGTCATGGCTCTGGGTCCTCTCACAGGTATTGCTCCTGTGGAATGGGTTTCAGTTGTAACTTACCAGGCAGTCTCCGGCGCAGGAAGAAAAGGTATAGCTGCCCTTGAGAGACAGGAGAACAGTGTACCTGAGGTAAACTCATTCCACAGAAATGTACTCTGCGAAATAGGAACACCCGAGCCTTCCGGATACACAGGGGAAGAACTCAAACTGATAAAGGAAACCCCGAAAATACTGGAGCTGGAATTCCCGGTGTACCCATCATGTGCAAGGGTTCCTGTTGTAACAGGTCACACGGAAAGTGTAACTGTAAAATTCAGACAGGCTGTCTCTGCAGAAACGGCGAAGAACGTACTTGAGAAAGCCCCGGGAGTGGAAGTACAGGACCTTGGCTGTCAGCCAGTTCAAATAGAGGGCACAGACCACACCGTCGTTGGAAGAGTGAGAAACCACCCTGCAGATGGTACGATCGTTCAATTCTGGGTAACCGCCGATAATGTTCGAAAGGGCGCAGCCCTGAATGCGATTCAGATTCTGGAGCTTGTAGCAGAAAAAACAGCCGGCCCCGAGTAAACAGGACCAGCTGTATCAAACAATAACTGCTTTAGATATCGAGATCCCCATCATCCAGAAGATCAAAATCGTCTTCTTCGCCCTCTTCATCAAGAGCGGCACCGCACTCCTCGCAGAAAAGTTTCTGCGGAGGATTCATGTGCCCGCATGACGGACATTTTACCGATTCATCTTCTGTTTCTTCCAGGTCCATATCGTCATCATCGAGATCGAGTTCATCGAGGCTGTCATCGTCGGAAGGTGCTTCTGCTACCTTTTGTGAACCACCTTTGGCCGCCTTGCCCTGAGTAGCCTCCTCAACGTCTCTGAGAACCTTCTTCAGGTCTCCAAGTTCTGAACGGAAACCGTCGAGCTCACCGGCTGTGGTGTTGCTTTTCTTGGTTGCAGCATCGAGATCTTTCTGGAAACTTGGATCATTTTCATCGTGCTCACGAAGCCGTGCTCTTATCTTGAGTTCCTCTACAAGGTCAGCTTCGTCCTGATGCTTCTGCTCAAGTTCGTTGATCTTCTTTGTGAGATCGCTGACTTTTCCCTCTAAAGAACCCTTTTCAGCACCAAGCTTGCCCAGAACATCGTTAAGCTGATTATCGTAATCACCCTTGATTCTGGAGTAAACCCTCTGGTTAGTCTCCGGCCTCATGGTTTCAAGATTAGACAGCCTTTCGGCAAGTTCTGTGCGTCTCGCCAGGAGATCCTGGATCTTCCTTTCCAGCGCCATTACCCCTCCATTCTCAATTACCTGTTTTTTCAATAATCACCGTACACTGCGATATCTTTCTTCATTTTCCAGTGGATGTCAAGGAGAGAACAACAGCCGCTATTGAAGCAAGAGCATCCAATCCTGTCTTCAGTGCATAATCGGCAGAAGCGAAAGCCTCTAGTATTTCGGAAGTTGCATAGTTTACGCGTCTCCCCGCCCGGACCTCAACACTCCTCCATCTGAAAGGTGGAATACCCAGCCTTTTTGCCGCTGCCTGCGTTGATATCCCGGCTTGAAGTAATTCTCTGGCTGCAGCAGTCTGTTTCCACTGACTGTAAAGAAGCGCCAGCAACCTGATAGGCTCTTCTCCTGAATCGATCAGAACAGAGAGGGAGCGCAATGCAGCTGCTTTCTTCCCGGAAAGAACCTCATCTGTAAATTGAAACGCTGTAGCTTCTGCGGAACCCAGTACTGCCGCGTAAACACCCCGGGAATTGACAACAGACCCTCTGCCGTGAAACAGAGCGGTGCGTCTTACAACATCCCCAAGCCTCTCCAGCTTTCCAGATGCAATGGCTTCCGCAGCTTGAGACCCGTCCCTGGTAAGAGTAATCCCCTCTTCAGCAGCCAGAGTTCCCACCCACCTCCACATTCTGTCGGCAAAAGGTTCCCAGCACACAAAACCTGTTCCCCTCCGCTCAATTTTTGTCATAAATGTGTTTGAAGGCTTTCTCCCGGCGGTACGGCAGAACACAATGTGATCAAAACTGCCTGAAACAAGCTTTTCAAACTCACTCTTCTGAGATTTTGTAAATTTATCGACCTCACCTATCACCACATATTTCCCCGGACTGAAAAGAGATGCCTCGCTGAACATCGAGGTGAGGTTCGCCTCTTTAAGGTCATCGGGTACAATTCTGACAGGTTCAAAAGACAGTTCAACTCCACGGCGACAAAAAGCGTCAAGAAGCCTGTTTGACTGGTAATATTCTTCTCCGGACACCACAAACAGATCTCCCGGAGATGCGGTTTCAACTCTCTTCATCATATCGTCAAAGTTCTTGACTATCAATTCTCAGCACCTCTCGGGTCTTGCCCCTTGGACGGCATTTTGCTTATTTTCCACCCTCAATTCAACAGAGGGGATCCTTTAATGTTAACCTGGTTCAGAAACAATGCAAAGATATTCCTTATCGCAGTCGTTGTCATCTTCGTTGGTATGATTTTTCTTCAGTGGGGACGCGGGGGTGTCCAGAACGTTGAAGTTGACAAACTTGTTGTTGGTACCGTAAACGGAACAGGACTTCAGCCCGCATCATACGACGCGGTACGCGATGAAGTTTACAACAACATGAAAAATCAGATGGAGCAGATGGGAGATCCTGACCCGGAAAACCAGCTTGCACTGATGTTCAACGATATCAACAACTCTGCTTTTGAAATCATGGTTGACAGAACACTTCAGGATGAATACCTGAAGCAGCTCGGATGGGAACCGGTAAAACCTTCAATGGCACAAGCTCTTCTTAGAACACAGCTTCAGATGTTCGGTATTGAAGATCCCGACGGTTATATGAAGGAATACGAGAACGACCCAAATTACAGGTCTACACTGTACCAGCTGATTGCCCAGGCGGACATGGCCATGTTTGGAGCTGCAGTTTCCCTTGAAAATCTTATTTCTGCGGATGAAGTCGAGTTTCTTGTTATGGATGCGATGACATCGGTTTCAGCAAGGTACATTCCGTTCAACTCGTCTCCGGAACTTCCACTGGAAGATGAACTCGTAGAGTTCTACAATTCAAACACGGATCTGTTCGTGTCGTCTCCCGGTGCTGCCATCAGATACGCAACATTCTCCGTTCAACCGACGCAGGAAGACATTGATGCAACCCTTGCCATGGTGGATTCTCTGGCATTAAGCGGTACAGGAATTCCGGACACTTTCTCGGTTACAAGAACCCAGCTTGCCGGATTCTCCGGGTGGAATGTTGATCTGTCCGCTGGAGACCTTTCAGAACCTTTCCTGGCTGCTTCCATGAACCAGACTTCAATGATGGCTGGCCATTCCGTGGAACTTCTGTCTGTGAACAGTGCAGTTGATGACACCACTGGAGACAGTGATACCCTTACACTTGTTCACTGGGAAATACCTCTGTTCCCAAGCTACAGAACAGTAAGAGAAACTCTCTGGGATCTTGAGGAAGGCGCCGAGTCAATTCTTCTCACAGAGTATCCCGTTTACGATCAGCTTTCTCTTGTTGATTACGGCGAGCTGGTAATCAGCAGAGAAACCACACCATCTGCAACTATTCCTCAATCTTTGATCTCATTCGCTACTGATTCCATCTGGGCAGACAGTATTGGTCCTGTGTTCTATGTACCCAGTCTTACCACTGGATACCCGGCTCTCATGGTGGCGAGAAAACTCGAAGAAATTCCAGGTGGGCAGTTAACCCTTCAGGAAGCTCTGGACAACAACGCAATACTTCTTGAACTCTACTCCCGGAGACAGCAGGATGAATCCCTGGCTATGGCATCCAGAGCTCTTTCGGCCATTGAGAGCAGCGGTCTCAGTATGGATGAATGGGCAGCATCCGAATCGCTGGAGGTTTACGATACACAGCAGTTCAATCCTGTTTCAGTAAGACAGTGGGCGGGATCGGACCAGTCTGCATATCGGGGTCTTCTGGGCTGCGAAAGCTTTGCTGATGTTGCCCTGCTGGCGGACGAGTACACCGTCCAGGGCCCGTTCAGCAACAACGGAGTTTCATATCTCGCAGAAATAGTAACCCGCACAGAAGCGGAGATTCCTGACAATGCATCACAGCTTGCAGGCTTCTATCTTTCTGTTCAGAACAGCCACAACCAGGTTTTCTTCGGCAGACTGATGGCATCCATACGAAGCAGCGCAGACATACAGGATCAGAGAGACCAGTACTACAACACCATGGATTCTCTCAGAGCAGACTACGCCGCCACCCACCAGCAGTAATAAACTTCACGGAGTTCAGCCCCTGCCGAAAGGCGGGGGCTTTCTATAACTGTAAAGTATGTCACAGAAGTTTACCGGAAAATTCGCTTGCATTCCTTACAAACACCACAGAGTCCAGCCCTTCGGAAAGCTCAGTGAGTTTTGCGCTGTACTCCTTCTCATGTCCGCTTTCAGGTATCATCAACCCCATGAACGTAATGTCAGCCTGAGCACTGTTGGCTGTTATTATTTCCGCAAGATCAAGCCCGGAATCGTTAACGATAACTTCGGCATCAGCCTTTATCCTGACAGAACTGATGATATCTACCAGACTCTGTTCTGTATCTTTTTTTGCACTGAAATTGTCTACTACTGATCTGAGAACAATCTTCGCTCCATGCCACATGGGGCTGAGACGAAGCAGGTGTGCCAGCAGAAGCATAAGATCTCCGTTGTTTTCAAGCCCGCCCCACCAGATATCGATCTGCCTGTAAAAACCCCGATCCTTCAAACTGGTCAACTTGGTTATTATGGTGCTTCTGCCGATTGTCGCAATTGTTCTCATGATCATCAGCATCAGATCAAGCTTCACATCATCGCTTGGCCACCCGAACATCACGGTGTTTGACCTCAGATGTCCCACACCGTTTATCTGTGCCACATCAATGGCACCCTGAATAAAATCGGGCGAAACACTTACCTCGCAGAAAGCTGAAATTCCGCGGTCGAACAGCACTTCTCTCATCACAGATTCCATTTTCTCAATATCAAGGCTCTCCCTGCTGAGCCGTCCTTCCAGTATCCGACAGACACTTACAACTCCTCTGTGTCTGTTGAAGCATGTTGCGAGATATACCAGATCGATCTCTTTTTCTATCTCTTCCGCAAACACTGTAATGTTGGGTCGCCAGTTTCTAGGTTCTATGTGGTGACCCTCAAGTTTGATAAGTGAGTATCTGGTCAGGGCAAACCAGAAACCAGCCCTGACATCTCCCCATCTCTTTCTGAAAGCCCTTCTACGAAGTATCATATAGATACTTACTTCAATCGCAATAGCGACCATACAGGCTAACGGGTTGAGCAGCAGCATCACGACAATAGCACCCAGCGACCCCAGCACAGACACGTACCACGGAACATTTATGGTAGGCCTGTAGGAAGGATCTCTTACAAGTTTCTCAACAGCAGCACTGAAGTTGATGATAACGTAGAGAGTAAGAAACAAAATTGTTACAAACTGCGCAACCGCATTGAGAGAACCAAGCAACACAGCGGCAAGAGCCAGTATACCTGTAATCCATGTGGCAACTGAAGGTTGACCTCTTTCAGACAGCCGCGAAAGAAACCCTGGAGCAAGACCGTCTTCCGAAAGGGCCTGTAATACCCTTGGCCCAGTAAGAATGCTTCCGAATGCAGATGAAAGTATCGCCCCCCACATACCGGCAAACACCAGTATACCCCCCAGGAAAGCTGTTGTGGTCCATGCTCTTACACCAGGCTGTGCAAGAGCTTCGAAACTTACAGATCTGGTAACAGAGAACACAACTGTAACGAGAACATAGATGATAGTTCCAGTCAGAACTGCGAGCAGCGTTCCCCTTGGAATACTTCTGCTGGAATCCTTCAGGTCGCCGCTCATTCCTATTCCTGCGGTAAAGCCGGTTACAGCAGGAAAGAAGATGGCAAATACATACCACAAACCGTGTGGAGCTGTTCTGTATGTGGGAACCATCTCCGGTGCCCTGAACCCGGACGAAACAGCACCTGCAACAAGCGCCGCAATGGAAAGTACAACTGCTATCATTATGGGAACCTGAAGCTTCAGTGCCAGAGAAGCACTTCTGCCTGATAGTGCTGTAACCACGATTATGATGGTTGCCGCAATTGCTGGAACAGCGAAACCGGGGAGCGGCCCCCACCAGTTTGTCAGCATCAGCGAGACGCCTTCGGCAAGACCGTAGCTGTAGAAGGTCAGGCTCAGGGTACGGCAGAGGTACAGGGGAATGCCAATTGCTCCTCCGAACTCGAGACCAAGGCTGTGTGAGATCATGTAGTACTCACCGCCGACACCGATCTTGATATTTGTGGCAATTGCCGAAGCACTTAACCCCGTGATAAATGTAATCGAGCTGGAAATCAGAATAATCAGGATCGTCCTGGGAAGCCCCAGGTTTCCGACAACCCACCCGATCCTCAGGTAAAGAACAAGACCAAGTATTGTCAGTACACTGGGTGTGTAAACACCGAGAAAGGTTCCGAACTTTGCAGCACTTTCCTTCTGCTGGGTACTCAATTCAGATCCCGGCACAGAATCTGCTCAATACACCAGGTATTTTCCAATGCGCTGAAGATGCAGAGCCATCCCACCGGTTTTGTGTGCATTGCCCTCCCCTGTTTTCCATCAGCACCCTGCAATATGAGGAACACATACCACTGATGCAATCTCCTTGAAGAACAAGAAAAAGAATTCTGCAGTTACAGCGTCGGTTTCTTCACCAGCAGATAGAGGAAAAACGGTCCACCAAGAAGAGACAGGATAACACCGATAGGAAGTTCAGCCGGAGTTACGATCACCCTTGAGAAAATGTCTGCCCATATCATTAAAACCGCTCCGCCAAGGGCGGACAGAGGAAGAAGTCTTCTGTAATCACCGCCAGCAAGCCTTCTAACAGTGTGCGGAACAATAAGACCCACAAACCCCACAGGCCCCACAGCTCCAACTGCTCCGCCTGCAAGAACCGCAGCGGTAATGAGAAGAAACAACCTCTCACGGACAGTGTTTACACCCCTTGACTCCGCCACCTCGGTTCCTGTAAGAAACTGGTTGAGAGTGCCGGTTTTCATAAGAGCAGGGATCATTCCCGCCACAAGAAATGGGACAAGAAACAGTACTCTTGTGTACCCGGCCACCGCCAGGTCACCCATCATCCATCTTATTATTTCCACCAGACGGGACGCCGGGCTCATGTACTCAATCAGAAGCAGAACAGAGGCTCCGAGGAGGTTCACCGTTACTCCGGCAAGAATCAGGCTGGAATGGTCCCGGGAACCACGGCTGGCGAGAAACCACGTAAGTGTTGCTGCAGCAAGGGCCCCGGCTGTACCTGACAGATAAACAATAAACACAGGCAGAGTAACCCCGGAGAGTATGATAAAACCTGCAGTAACACCGGCTCCGGCACTTATTCCCAGCGTATAGGGTGTAGCCAGAGGATTTCTCAGCACAGCCTGAAGAATACATCCCGATACGGCAAGGCTGGCTCCAGCTGTAATAGCAAGAAGAATTCTTGGAAGTCTCAGATACATGATCACACGGCTGGGAGCTCTCCAGCCAAGCGGCCCTGTAACCAGCGATACCGCGATTCCCAGAACGGCAAGAAGCAGCAGAACTTCAAGTGTTCTTTTCATGATGAGCCACCTGGAAAAACAATCCAGCCGCCGTCAGGCGAACTTCGCTTTACTTCCATCGGTGTGTTGTACACCGCGGACAGAAGATCACCGGAACTGAACACTTCTTCAGGTTCTCCAAAGGCAAGAGATCTGCCTTCAGAAAGAAGCAATACTTTGTTGAATGCGTTGCCGGACATCTCAATTCTGTGGGTTGTGGCCAGAATGATTATTCCCCTCGCCGCCAGATCGGAAAGCAGTTTCCACAGTTGTGCAGCATGACCGTAATCAAGAGATGAACCTGGTTCGTCCAGAAGAATAACATCGGTTTTCTGGGAGAGAACTGCGGCAAGATTAACCAGCCGGCTCTCCCCTCCGGACATCTCATCTGTAAACTTCTGTGACAGGTGACCTGCCCCGACCATTTCCAGCGCTTCCAGCGCAATTTCTATGTCTTTCCCCGAATCATTCGACCATGCGCTTCTGTGGGGAAATCTTCCAAGCAGAACTGTTTCTATGGCAGTCAGCCCTGCGGGTACCGGAGGATGCTGAGGAAGGTAGGCAATTCTTCGAGCCCTCTGGGTTCTCTTCATACTGTGAACATCAACTGAGTCCAGAGTAACCAGCCCTGAACTGTGAATCCCCGGAAAGCACAGAATACCTTTCAGAAGAGTGCTCTTTCCGCTGCCGTTGGGGCCGATTACAGCGGTTACACTTCCCTCTGCGATTTCCATTGATATACCGGAAACTGCCGGAGAATCAGCTGTGTAACCTACACTCAGATCCTTTACTGTCAGTTCAGACACTGTGCAATTCCAACAATGAGCTCATACAGTCTGGCTCCTGGAACAAGTACATAATCACCTGAAAGAATTCTGACATTTGAGTCATCAAGCCCGCTGCCTCTCCAAAGTTCAATGTTTGCTTCACCGGCATCATAGGGGTCCATAATAACAACACGGTCAGGAGCCAGAGACAGTATACCCTCCACGGAAACCGCAGGATAACTGCCTGCTTCAGGGGAGGCCGGGACGCAACCCATACCGTTGATGATATCGGCAAAGAAGGTTCCCTCCCCTGCCACAGTTGCCGAACCGTCTGCGTCGAGAAATACAACGATCATAACCCGAAGAGAGTCCTGCTGGAAAACTGTGTGAAGAGAATCAAGCGTTGTATCTATCTTTTCTCTGAACCCACGGAAATCGGCTTCAGGATACAGGCGTTCAATTCTGTCACACGAATCATACACATCCGAGAGCCTGTCGAAAGAATACTGATAGTAAGGAATACCAAGACGCACAGACAAACTTTTCAGAGATTGATTGGTTCCAATTACATGTATGGAAGTTGCTCCCAGTGCGGTTATCATCTCCATTGAAGGCGTGAGGAAATCTCCGACCACAGCGAGTTCCTGTGCCTCCTCAGGCCATTTTGAAAATCGGTCTACTCCGGCGACTCTGCTCCATGCTCCCGACACATAGAACATCTCTGTAAGCGACGGTCCGAATACAACTGCTGCTGTATCGGTATTCCCGGTGCCGCTGAAACGTTCCTGTGAAGATGCTCTTTCTTCACTGCAGCCACTCAGTAACATCAAAATCACGGAACCCTTCGCGAAGTACCTTAATAGACGCCTTCTCAATCTGTCTAGTCCTTTCTACAGACAGCCCCAGAACCTCTGCAATTTCTGCCAGCCGGTGGGCACTGCCGTCAAACAGTCCGTAGCGCATTACAATAATGAACTTTGCTCTTCCGTCCAGCTTCTTCAGAGCATCTTCCACCAGCTCATTAAGCGGAATCGTTCCTGGGTCCGGGACATCTGCTGCCAGCAGTTCTTCCAGAACAAGCCCGTTTTCCCCAACAGGGCTGTGTATGGAATCAACTACCTCAGAGAGACTCAGCAGAATTGACCAGTCCATCTTTCCGCCGGTCTCCCTTTCTATTTCGTGAGGTGCCGGGTATCTCCCTTCAACAGAAGCGAAATCGTCAATTACTTCCCGGAGGTATCTTCCTTTTCTGATAACATTGGCAGGCACCCGCACCAGTCTGTGCTGTCTCTCCAGTGCCAGAAGTACTTTTTTCCTGATACGTATTAGTGCGTAACTTATAAAACCACGACTTCCCGAAAAATCAAACCTTCTCACGGCATCCAGAAGACCTTCGCATCCCTCCTGAACAAAATCCATTTCCTCCAGAGCCCCGGTGCCCCCTTTTGTGTACCGTCTGACAACAATAAGCACAAGCCGGAGATTACCCTCCACAAGCTCTGCTTCGGCATCAAGGAGAGCATCTATAGCACTGTTGGCTTCCTCTCTAACTGCAGGATCTGTAACTTTCTTCAATTCCTTCCAGAGTTTCTTCTGTACTTCTGTCCAGTCAACTCTGCCGGTGTATTCCGATTCCATGTTCAGGAGTTTCAGCAGCTTAAGCCTGGTACTTTTTATTGTTTCCGCCAGCTGCGATCTTCTTTCCCGTGTTGACACCTCGGTTGTATCCACCACAGAACTGAATTTATTTCTGGTGTCAATGGCAACTGGTCTTCTAGCGTTCATCTTCCGCTTTCATATCTGCAAATTCCTCCAGAGCAATTGCTTTACGCTCCGGATCCGAACTTGCAAGATCCTCCTGCAATTCTCTGAGCCTGGGAAGCTCTCTCCTCTTTCTTGTTATGTCTCTCTTCAGTTTCTGAATTTCCTGCGGTGAAACACCTTCCAGAGCCCACACTATATCAGCACACCGGGCAGACAGGTCGTCCGGGAATTCCGCAGGAACAACGGAAGAAAAGCCCCTGTCAATCTGCCCCCTGAACGCATTCAAAAGCCTGACGCCCAGCTCTGTTGTCAGATCATCGGTCCTGAGAAAGTCTACAAATTCAGTGTTGTAAACCCCTCCTGCCGTGGCAACCCTCAGTACTATGGTGTCTCCGCTTCCGAGATTGCCTGCACTTTTCCTGATGTAGCCGGTACGTTCTTTAGAACTCCTGATTTCATTTCCCTTTTTCTCGAGAGCATCTCTGGAGTAGCCGGTAAATTCTTCAACTTTTTTCTGAAGATCTTCTTCCACCAGTGGATTGGAAGAGGAAACCGCCACCTCGAGAAGTCGCTCTGCCAGCCTTATTCTTTCAGGCCCTTCAGGAAGTTTACCGTCTATCAGAGACACACAGAATGAAACGGGATCATACGCAGAGCGAAGAAGCTCCTCAAATGCCTCCCTGCCCCTGTTCTTTACAAAATCGTCCGGGTCCATCCCATCGGGTAACCTGACAATCATCGGATATGCACCCTGGGCCAGCAGTATCTCTGCTGCCTTTACAGCAGCCTTCCTGCCTGCAGAATCTCCATCGTAGCAGATGTACTGTTTCTCCGCCATTCCCATGAGGTTTTTTGCCTGCTTTTTTGTAAGGGCAGTTCCACTGGTCGCTACTGTTTCTGAAAATCCAGCGGAAACAAGTCTTGCGTGGTCAAAGTAGCCTTCAACCAGAATGGCGATCCCGGATTCCCGCGCAGCTTTCAGAGCTGTACTGTAGCCGTAGAGGAAAGAACCCTTTCGATATATGGCAGTTTCAGGGCCATTAAGGTACTTTGGAACAGCATCACCCAGAGCTCTTGCTCCAAATGAAACAACTCTTCCCCTTCTGTCGAGAATGGGAAAGGTCAGCCGTTCTCTGAAACGATCGTAGGGGTCTCCTCTGTCTGTTATAACCAGGCCGGCATCACCCATAACTGAAACTGAATAATTGAGACTTCGAAGATGTTTTAGCAGAGCGTTTCCTCCAGGTGCATAACCTATCCCTATTCCGGATTCCGCAGGGTCTATATCTCTGCCCTTCAGGTATGCTCTGACTTTGCTTCCCTCAGGCCCGGCAAAACACTTCCTGAAAAACCTGTGCGCCTCATCAACAATCTCAAAAAGCCCCTTTGATAATCCGGCCGACAACCCGCTGGTTCCGTCACCTTTCAGGGTGATACCGGCAGCTTCAGCCAGTTCTTCCACAGCCTCAGGGAACTCCTGATTTTTTATCTTCTTAAGAAACTCAAATACATCTCCGCCGGCGCCGCATCCGAAGCATTTCCAGGTTCCGGTTGCCGGGAAAACAATGAAACTGGGGGTTTTCTCTTTGTGAAAAGGACACAATCCTTTCCATGAGTTCCCTGCTCGTTTTAACTGGACATATTGCTGAACAACCGACACTATATCAGTGGAATTCTTGACCAGTTCCACTTCGCCAGCACTGTATAACATTCGATCTACCCCCTGAGTACTACTATCGATGCCCCTGTTCCACCCTCTTCAGGTGGCGCGATTGTTACGCTTTCAAGCCTTCTGTCGTGCCTGAGCCAATCGGTTATTCCCTTCATAAGTCGGCCTTTACCATGAACAACCCTGATTCTTTTCAGGCCGACTGCAATACAATTATCCAGCTTTATATCAAGTTCGACAATGGCCTCGTCAACTGTCATTCCAAGAAGATCCGCCTCCGGATTCTCCTGTACGAACTCGTACTCGGAAGAGCCGGAGTATTCTTCTTCCGGGGTGTCAATTACAACAAGATCGTTTATCTTCTTTTTAACGAGAATGGAGCCTATTCTGACCATTGCAGTGGAACGACCTGCCTTTTCCACCACACCTGGAACTGACCAGCCTTCAATCATGACCCGATCACCTGTATGAATCTCTGAAACATCCCTTTCAGGTTCTGTCTTTCCTGCAGGCTTTTTATACACGGCTTCATCGGCGGCAAGCTGACTGAGCATCTTCCTCGCCTTTCGCCTGTCTTCCGGTGACCTGGAATTTGCAAGGGATACCAGAAGGGAATCCGCTCTGGACTGGATACTCTTCAGCGTCCGGATCTTCTCTTCATCCACTGCAGCTATTTTTTTCTCCAGGCCAGCTCTGGTCTCCCGAAGCTGTTTCTCAAGATGCTTCCTGCTCTTTCTGGCATGTTTTCTGTCTTCAGAGAGCCTCTTCATCTCTCTCTGACGCTTTTCTTCCAGTTCTCGAAGGCTTGTAACAAGACTGTCCAGGCTGAATGAGTCTCCTGCAAGGCTGGATGCTTTTTCCAGTATTCTGTTCGGGAATCCGGCCATGGCAGCGGCTTCAAGCGTGCAGGATGCCCCGGGAATGTCCGGTATAAATTTGAAACCCGGGGTAAGAGACTCCGGATCAAATGACATGGATGCATTGTAAAACCCCGGTTTTTCCCCGGCAAGCAGTTTCAACTGCCCCATATGGGTACTTACCACGCATCTCACACCGGAATCGGCCAGTTCTTCGAGAAAAACAGCTGCCAGTGCGGCACCTGTAACCGGATCTGTTCCTGCCGCCGGTTCATCAATAACAGCCAGCGTTTCAGAATCCCCGGACAGCAGAATGCTTTTCTGCTCAGACAGTCGCGCAGAATATGTGCTCAAATGCATGTCTATGGACTGATTGTCTCCCATTGAAACCATCACCCTGCTGAAAAACGGCATGGATGATCCGGAACCGGCATGAACGCCGAGCCCGCACCTTCCACAGATTGACGCAAGTGACAGAGCTTTGAGAAGAACGCTCTTTCCCCCGGCGTTGGGTCCGCTGATTATCAGAACGCGCCAGTCTTCCGCAAGTATGACTCTGCTTTTCACGACTGTATCCGGAGACAGAAGCGGATGCGCCAGATGGTGAAGATCCATTCTTCCTTCCAGGGGAAACACGGTGCTGCATCTGGTGTGATAACGGGCTCTGGCAAACACTGCATCAAAACCGCTGAGTATGGAAATACCATCTCTTATCTCTTCAAGTCTGCCCCTTATCGCCAGAGTCGCCTCGCGAAGAATTCTCCTCGTTTCCTGCTGAAGGTCAAGAACGGCTTCCTGTAGTTCATTCCCGGCCTCAACCAGTTCTGCCGGTTCAATAAACAGGGTTGACCCGCTTTCAGATCTGTCGTGTATCAGGCCCTTTACAAACCCTCGTTTCCCGGAATTAACAGGGAGGACATACCTGCCGGATCTCACCGTTGGAGGAGAGTCCCGAAGAATTCCCTTCCCGGCAAGCTGACTTGAAATTCTCGAAAGTCTTGATGTAAGTGACGAGCGAAGACTCTGTATTCTGCCAGACAGTTTTTTTAGCTGCGGAGATGCGTCTGCAGCCAGTTCTCCTTCAGGTGTGGTTATGCGCAGCAGCTGACCTGAAAGATCTTTCAGAACAGGAATCCTGCTGACAGCAGAGTCCAGAACTCCCGAAACAGATTCGGAAACACTCTTTACACGGTCTGAAAACACTATCATATCGTGGAGCATTCCACCTGTTGCACGAAGGTGAAACGGTTCAATGGAAACAACCCCACTGTCAATATTGCTTACTGCATCAATAATGCCCTGTAGATTTGAAACAGGCGGTTCCACACCTGCGCTGAGAAGCTCTGAGGCGTGGAGAGTCTCGTTCATCAGAAGCGCGGCACCGGACCTGCTTTTCGACGGTAGAAGTCGCGCCACAAGAGCCTTTCCGGCCTGGCTTCCGGCATAACTCTGAACAACTTCCAGAACTCTGAAAAACTCAAGACGGGAAAGATCCCGCTCTTCAGTCACCTGCAGCACAGAACTGTCAGACATAAGCCAATACTTCCCTGCGCGCCCTGAGAACCCCGATTACCGTGCAGCTGAGTTTCGGTAACAACACTATTCCCTTTCCAGACCACTTAATCACCGGGAATCTGCAGAATTGCAGAACTATCTGTGTTTAACCTTGAATGACTGCAGTTCCTGCATCCTGTTGAGTAGTTCTTTTTCCCCCCGTTTAACTTTTGAGGGAACATAGATATCTATCTCAACGATCAGATCGCCCCGGCCCCGCCTGTTGAGCCGACCCATTCCCTGATGCCTTATTTTAAGTCTTGTACCGGCTGCAGTTCCACTTCCCACCTTCACCACAGTCGAGTCACCACCTGGCTGGGGAATTGTAAATTCTGCACCCAGTACAGCCTGAGGGTATGATATGGTCAGTGGATAAACGAGATCGTCCTCCTCCCGCCTGAATGGACCGTAGTCGATGTTGTTTATCAACAGCTTCAAATCTCCGGGAGTTCCGCCCTGCCCCGGGTGATGTCCCTGCCCCGCCAGTCTTATGTAATGCCCCTTTGAGAGACCAGCCGGTAGGTCAACGGCAATTGTAGACTTCTTTTTTTCATACCCCCGCCCCTTGCAGCTGGAGCAGAGCTTTCTGGGAATACTTCCGCTGCCCCGGCAGGTAGGGCACTTGCCTACCGTCCGGAAACTGCCCAGCAGTGTGTTCCTTACCGAAGCAACCTGTCCGGAACCTCTGCACTGTCGGCAGGTATCCGATCCGGCTTCAGGGTCTGCTCCTGTGCCGGAACATTTACTGCAGGAAACATTTCTCTCAACTTCTATCTCCTGTCTGCCGCCAAGGACCGCATCCTGCAGATCCAGATCAACCTTTACAACAAGATCTTCACCCCTGATTGCACCAGAATGTGAACCGGCTGAGGCAAAACCGAAGTTTTCCATAAATGCCCGAAGCGCATCGTCAAGTCCGAACCCGCTGAATATATCCTGCATACCACCCATACCGCCAAAGGACCCGGCAGAATCAGTGGTTCCGAAACGGTCATAAGCGTCCCTTCTAGAGGGATCGCTGAGTACCTCATAGGCTTTTGCAGCCTCTTTGAACCGTTCTTCAGCCTGGTCATCACCGGGGTTTCTGTCCGGATGATTCTTCATGGCGGCAGCACGATAGGCTTTTTTTATTTCTTCAAGGGACGCACTTCTGTTAACGCCCAGTACTTCGTATGGATTCATGGGGCGAAATATAACAATCGCAGAGAGGAAAAAACAAAATGATCCCCAGAGATAATACTGCTATTCCGGATGATTCTCCCCGGTATCTACTTTTGTTATAGAATCAAGGAACTCTGAAGCGGCGTTGTCTTCATCAGATTCAAACACTTCAACAAGTTTGGAAACTGAACCATTCAGCTGCCGGACTTCATCAATCGCTTTTTCCAGAGCCAGAGAATCTTCTCCTTCGCGGAGGATCTTGAGTTTCTTTACCTCACCGTCAAGCTCTTCCCAGGAGGCCTTGTCCAGCTCTTCCCGTGCAATCTTGAGTGTTCGAGAAGCTCTGTAGATAACCTCGTCAGCTTCATTCCGCAGACTTACAAACTTGATTCTTATTTTGTCTGCATCGGCATTGGCCCTGGCTTCCCTGCGAAGCCTTTCTATCTCTGAACTGCTTAAGCCGCCACTGGGATTTACCTTGATGCTCTGTTCCTGCCCTGTTGTGGTGTCCTTGGCAGAAACGTTAAGAATACCGCTGGCATCAATCTCAAAGACTACTTCAATACGCGGTTCTCCGCGTTTGGCTGCGGCAATCCCGCGTAACTCGAATGTTCCAAGGCTTCTGTTTCCATCTATAACTTCACGCTCGCCCTGTACCACATGCACACCAACCACAGACTGGTTATCGCTGGCTGTCGTAAAAATCCTGCTGTTTCGGGTGGGGATTGGGCTGTTTCTCTGAATGATAGGTGCAAGAACACCACCGAGAGTTTCAACACCGAGGGTCAACGGGGTAACGTCGATAAGAACAAGATCCTTTCTCTGACCGGAAAGAACTGAACTCTCAATAGCTGCTCCAAGTGCCACAACCTCATCCGGGTTAACCGACTGCGCAGGTTTCATTCCAAAAAATTCTTCAACCAGCTTCTGTACCAGAGGAATCCTTGTTGAGCCTCCCACAAGAACAACATGGTCAAGCTCATCTATCTTCATTCCTGCATCTTCCACAGCTTCTCTGCACAGCGGTATGGTTTTCTGAATAAGTTCACCTGCAAGTTCCTCAAACAGTTTTCTTGTGATGGTTATTTCCAGATGAACGGGACCAGATTCACCGGTGGCAATAAACGGGAGATTTATATCGGTTTCCTGGGTCATGGACAGCTCACACTTGGCTCGCTCTGCAGCCTCCCTGACTCGCTGTGGCGCAATATTATCCGCAGACAAGTCTATTCCGGTTTCCGATTTGAATTCGCTCATTATCCACTGAACAAGTTTCGTGTCAAGATCATCACCACCAAGACTGGTATCTCCAAGGGTAGCCTTTACCTCAAATACTCCACTTATTACCTGCAGAACGCTCACATCAAATGTTCCACCACCAAAATCGTAAACGACCAGTTTTTTCCTACCTTCCGGCTCGATAAAGGCCAGTGCAGCGGCAGTAGGCTCGTTGAGAACCCGTCTGACTTTGAACCCTGCGATTTTGCCTGCAGCTTTTGTCGCCTGGCGCTGAACCTCATTGAAATAAGCCGGGACGGTGATCACTGCATCAGTGACCTCCTCCCCCAGAAATTCCTCTGCAGTGTGTTTGAGCTGCTGCAGGATAATTGCTGAAATCTCAGGCGGAGTGTATACACGATCCATGATTCGAACTGCAGCATCACCGTTGCTGTTTTCAACAATTTCGTAAGATACATCGTTTACATGATTGGCAACCTCGGCGTAACGGCGACCCATAAGCCTCTTTATACTGTTTACGGTATTTCTAGGATTGGTAATAGCCTGCCGTCTTGCTACAAGACCTACCAGTCTTTCTCCCTTGGCAGAAAATGCCACCACAGAAGGCATGACCCTCGAACCGCTCTTGGATTGAATAACCGCGGGGAGTCCTCCATCGCTGAAGGCGATGCAGGAGTTCGTTGTTCCAAGGTCTATTCCTATGGTTCTTCCCATATCAATTCCTCCAGTAATAAAACACGATCCTGTAAGCAGTCAAACCCCGGTACACAATATATTTTGTCACGACAACCGGGCTGTTAATCATCTGGAAATAGTATCGCATACATCGTGCAGTGTCAACCTCGTCATTCAATAGTGTTCGGAGCTGAAATTACACCCTTCTCGCAGATAATGGATGTAATTAATCTGACAGGAGTAACATCAAAAGCGGGATTATAGACACCGACACCGTCAGGAATAGTTTTTCTGTCCCCAAAAACCGCCAGCTCTTCTCTGCCTCTCTCCTCAATCTCGATGGAACCACCGTCTGCAGCTTCCGGGTCAAATGTGGAGACTGGTGCCACGATGTAGAAGGGTACACCTGCTTCAAAAGCAGCCAGAGCCAGAGGGTAAGTTCCTATTTTGTTTGCGGAATCGCCATTCATTGCTATCCTGTCGGCACCTGTTATCACCGCGTCAACAGCTCCTGTCAGAAGCAGCGAAGCAGCAGCAGAATCAGGAAGAACTTTTACAGGAATACCTGCTTTCTGCAATTCCCATGAGGTAAGTCTGGCCCCCTGAAGAAGCGGTCTTGTTTCATCGGCAAAAACACCTGACAGAATTCCCCTGGAATGAGCCTCGTAAATTACCGAAAGAGCCGTTCCAAGACCTGCAGTTGCAAGTCCTCCCGCATTGCAGTGGGTAAGAACAGTACAGTTTTCCGGAAGCAGGTCGGCACCCAGTCTGCCCATCGTCCTGCTTGCCTCCAGATCTTCCATAAAAAGACTCCGGGCACTGACAAGCAGACGGTCTACAGCATCCGATTTCGAGTTTGACGCATGCAGAATCTTTCTCTGGATATCAAGACAGTAAAACAGGTTTACCGCAGTGGGTCTTGTTGAAGCCAGCAGATCCAGCCGGCTGCTGCATTCCTTCACGAACCCGGACGACTCGGGGGTCTCCATGGCGGCAATAACAGCACCGTATGCCGCCGCTATACCGATTGCAGGGGCACCACGAACTGCAAGTGTTCTGATTGCTTCAGCAAGCACCGTTGTGGATCTGCAGGAAATGTAAGCCTCCTCTGAAGGAAGAAGTCTCTGATCCAGCAGTACCAGATGGTCATCACGCCACTCGAGGGTCGGAACAGGTTTCATTTTATACCGCCGGTTCTCAGAATTTCGGCACAGACCTCAACAATATCAGCGGGCTCAACCATTCTCCCCTCTCCGGTAGTACCACAGGCAAGACTGCCTGATACGGGACCTGCGAAACTGATCCCCCGGGAGTAAAGAATCTTCACATTTGCCTGAACAGCAGGGTTGTTCCACATCCTGGTATTCATCGCAGGAGCAATCAGAACCGGTGCCGAACAGGCCAGGAAAGATGTGCTGAGAAGATCATCTGCAAGACCGTGGGCTGCTCTTGCCAGAAAATGAGCCGTTGCCGGAGCTATAACCATAAGATCTGCATGGTCAGTAAGGGTGATATGAGGAATGGGGTTTCCCGCCGGAGAAGAGAACAGATCTGTGTAGCACGGTGTTCCGGAAACTGATGAAAGCTGTACAGGAGTAACAAATTCAGTTGCGGCTTTGGTGAGTATACAGTTTACCGTGTGCCCGGATTTCCTCAGCAGGGAAGCAACACTGACAGCCTTAAAAGCTGCTGCACCACCAGTTACACCCAGAAGGATTTCAGCCATCAGTTCCCTTCCTCTCTGTTTTTTCGTCCAATCTCATTTATTCCCAGCAGTGTGAGTTCCGGACAGATTCTGAATTTGTTTCTGCATTTA
>Ga0164318_10000960_pt1 | contig 24298 bp, 23 predicted proteins | sample GuaBasSedimGuay9_FD_113734 | JGI IMG/M metagenome (GOLD analysis project Ga0164318, IMG submission 113734) | Subseafloor sediment microbial communities from Guaymas Basin, Gulf of California, Mexico - Guay9, Core 4571-4, 0-3 cm | ecosystem: Environmental > Aquatic > Marine > Hydrothermal vents...
AATCCCAGTCCTATTATGGCTACTTTTTTATTTGAAAAATTCATAACCAAAACCTTTATGCTGTTTTCATTGGGATTGCTTCTCCGCCGTTGGCGGATCGCAATGACAACTGTGTCTGTCATTGCGACTGTTCACCTTATGGTCATTGCGAGGAGTGTAAGCGACGAAGCAATCTCAATTATATATTCAATACAAATATTCTTAAAATATTTTTACATCTTAAATAGTACGTCCCACAGCTTCTGCAATGGGTCTTAATTCCTGCATCAGTACGGCAAATTTATCGGGTAACAATGACTGCTCCCCGTCACTTTTCGCGTTCTCAGGGTCAGAATGTACCTCTACCATAACACCGTCTGCACCGCACGCTAAAGCGGCTTTACTCAAAGGAGAAATATACGCCCACCTTCCGGTACCATGTGATGGGTCAACAATAACCGGCAAATGAGACAATTCTTTTATTGCCGGCACAACATTAAGATCCATTGTATTGCGGGTATGAGTTTCGAATGTTCGTATACCGCGCTCGCATAATATGACTTTCATATTACCACGGGAGCAAATATATTCGGCTGACATAAGCAGTTCTTTAACGGTAGCTGCCATGCCACGTTTCAGCAGTACGGGTTTTTTCGAATCACCTACCGCTTTTAATAGGTCGAAATTCTGCATATTACGCGCACCTACCTGAAGAATATCAACGTACTCACTTACCAATTCCACAGTCCGTGTATCCATTACTTCAGAAACCGTGAGTAATCCTGTCTCGCGAGACACATCCTGCAAAATTTTTAACCCTTCTTCACCCAGTCCCTGAAAACTGTACGGCGACGTGCGAGGTTTGAAAGCACCGCCCCTTAAAATTTTTGCGCCTGCTTCCTTTACCTCTTTCGCAATCCTGAGTATAATTTCTTTATCTTCTACCGCACAAGGGCCTGCCATGACAACAAAGGATTTACCTCCGATTTTAACACCGCCTCCAATGTCAATAACACTAGCCTCGGGTTTAAAATCCCTGCTCACTAATTTAAACGGCTTTAAGATAGCTACGACTTTCTCTACTCCGGGAAATGCTTCAAGAGGCTGCACGCGTATTTTATCTTCTTCACCTATGACGCCGATAATGGTTCTTTCTTTCCCGCGCGAAACATTTGGGTTTAGACCAAGTTCTTTTACTTTATCACAAATATGGTTTACTTGCTGGGGTGTAGCATTTGGTTTTAAAACAATTATCATATAATCTCCTCTTCTAATTTATTGCATTGTCAAAAGCTATAATTTCAAAATTCAAATATCACAAATATTACCAAATAAATCTAAAATCAAAAATCCAAAATATCTCACTCACGGCATAATTCTCTTTCTTTGAATTTGGATTTTTGGATTTATTTTGGGTTTTGTAATATTTGAAATTTGAGTTTTCATATTATTTTTGACACTCTCTAAATATACACGTTACTAAATTACATCTTTTAATACAGCTATGATTTTCCTGTTCTCATGAGGCAAACCTACTGTAATCCTTATAAATGTATCTAATTTATATGCTTTCATATCTCGGATAACGACTCCGCGTCTAAGGCATGATTGGAAAACATCGCGTGAATCTTTTTTTACATTTATCAATATAAAATTTGTCTCACTCTTCAGGAAATAAAGCCCCATTTTAGATAATTCTTCGTATAAATATTTTTTTCCCTCATCGACAATCCTTTTTGACTCATCCACATATTCCGAGTCGTCTAAAACCGCACATGCAGCACACTGTGCCAAGGCATTTACATTAAAAGGCTGTCTTATTTTATTAAAATAAGTAATTAAATCACGGGACGCTATGCCGTATCCTATACGGAAACCGGCAAGGCCAAAGGCTTTTGAGAAAGTTCTGAGAACCACGATATTTCCCTTTTTAAAATAATCCAATCCGTTGGGGAAATCTTTTGCCGTAACAAAATCAAAATATGCTTCATCCAAACATATAATCACGTTAGATTGTACACGCTCTATAAACTTTTCAAATTCCGCCTTGTTAAAATAAGTGCCGGTCGGGTTATTCGGGTTCGATAAGAAAATAACTTTAGTGTTTTTCGTAATTTGTTTTGAAAGTGTATCTAAATCGAAACCGAAATCTTTTGCCGGTGATTCGATATAATCACCATCGCATACTTTCGTGAGCAATGGATAGACCAAAAAAGCATATTGAGATGATAGAACATTATCCCCGCTTTCTATGAATCCCTTGGCAATGAATTCTATTATCTCATTAGATCCGTTACCGATAACGATTTCATCCTTATCCACGCCATGATAGGACGCCAGCTTTTGCTTAAGCTGCCAGCAGCCTCCGTCCGGATAACGAAAAAATGTATCCATATTCTCGATGATGCTTTTTCTTACACGGGGAGATATGCCTATGGGATTTTCGTTAGAAGCAACTTTTATGACTTCCTTAAGTCCCAGTTCCCTCTTAACTTCATCAATAGGTTTTCCTGGCTCGTACGGCCTGATGCTGTTAATATATTTTTTAAACGGTAAACTCATAAATAATGCTCTTATTGTTTCGGATATGATCCCAGTACTTTAAGTAATCTCACATTCTCCTCAATTTGACTAAGCGTCTTCTTTATCTTCTCCTCATAAACATGCCCCTCAACATCTATGAAGAAATAATAATCCCATGCCTTTTTCTTTGAAGGGCGCGATTCTATTTTTGTCATATTCACGCCATTTTCAAAAATGGGCTGAATTATGCCATAAAGCGCACCCACTTTATCTTTAATCGAGCACACAATCGATGTCTTATCAGAACCGGTGGGTTCTGAAATTCCTTTTCCAATCACTAGAAAACGGGTCGCATTATGAGGCGAATCTTCGATTGATTCTGCCAGTATATTCAAATTATAAATCACAGAAGCCAATTTGGATGCAATCGCTGCCGAGCCTTCCTCCCGTGTCGCACGTTGTGCTGCAACTGTGGTGCTGGATGTATCTATGTATTCGACTTTAGGCAAATTTGCTTTAAGCCATGCGCGGCACTGAGCAAAAACCTGGGGATTTGAATACACTTTTTTAATCGAAGACAGGGCAGAGTTAGAAAGCAAATTATGATTTATCTCAAAAACGATCTCGTTGCATATTTTAAGGTCGTAATCGATGAACATATCCAGTGAATGACTTACCGCCCCTTCAATGGAATTTTCTACGGGTATTACCCCGTAATCTGCATTACCTTTGTCAACCTCTACGAAAATGTCTCCTATAGTATCACACGCCACATATTCAACACTATTTCCGAATTTTGAGAGGGCTGCAAGATTTGAAAAACTCGCTTCAGGCCCCATATACGCAATCTTAACCTGCTTTTCAAGAGATAATGCCGCAGACATTATTTCACGATAAACACTCTTAAGCGCATCGCTTGGCAGGGGTCCTCTGTTTTCTTTGTCAATTTTCGTATAAACTTCTGATTCACGCGAAGGTGAATAAACCTGTCCGCCTTCGGATTTCTTAAGTTTGCCTATTTCGAGAACTATTTTTGTCCGTTCGTTAAGAAGTTTTATGACATCATCATCTAATTTATCAATTTTTTTTCTCAAATCATCTAGTCCCATAACTCACCTTTTCTCCATTTTATTTTAAACAAAACTTTCTTTTTGAAATTATCTATTCGGTTTTATTTTGCTCTTCCTCTTGAGGGGGTTTTTCATTCTTTTCACTTTTCTCTTCCTCACCAGGAGGTTTTATTATTTCCGAGACTTTACGTGAACTCATAACCTTTACATCATCAATTTGACGTGATATCTCATCATATTTGGCAGCCAGGTCCTCGGCCTCCTCTGCAGGCTCTTCTTGAGCGGTTTGCTCATCCCCCGCTTCTTCTTCAACCACGGAAACTAGTTTTTCCTTCCTCAACAGTTCCTCTTTTTTAATTGTCGAATCCACTAATGTTTTGATTTCATCGATGTTCGGTAAATCATCTATTGATTTAAGTCCGAAATGGTCTAAAAATTGATTCGTTGTACCGTAAAGTAGTGGTCTTCCCGGAATTTCTTTCCGCCCTGTAATATTTATGAAATTTCTCTCAAGTAATGTTGATAAAACACCGGAAACATCCACTCCGCGAATCTCTTCTATTTCAACACGTGTCACAGGCTGTTTATAAGCTAAAATCGCCAGCGTTTCCAATGCGGCAAGTGAAGCATGTTTAGATTTTTTCTCTTTTTCCAATTTAGCAATCCACATACTGAACTGAGGCATTGTTGAAATCTCGTACCCCCCAGCTACTTCCTGCAACCTAAAACTTCTATCACCGCTTATGTAGTCCTCTTTTAACTCGTTTATTAAGCGTACAATCTGGGACTGCTTCAATGACTTTACGATACGTGATATTTCATTAGCCCCTAAAGGCTTTGATGCAGCAAACAGGAGTGACTCTATGACCTGTTTGGCTGTCCTGTCGTCTACAACAATATTTTCTTCTAATCTCTCATCAGCCACCGGAGAAGCCATTTGTGACTTTAAAGCATCTGGTATAATACCCTTTATTTTCTCTTCCAGTTCTTTTCGCAATTCTTTGAGCTTTTGCCGCTCTTCTTTTCTTTGTTTTTCATCCATTATGTCACCTTGGTTAAAATAATATCACCGAACATGCTGTCTTGAACTATCCTGATTACCCTCCCCTTTGCCAATTCCAATATGGCAAAAAAGGTCGCGATAAGTGCATTCCGTGATTTTCGTTTAATAAAAAGCGAAATAAAAGGTACAGAATCATTAACTTCAATAATATTTTTAATTTCATCTACCATTTGTTCAATAGAAATAGACTCTTCATACACTTCATGAAAAGTCTCTTTACGCATTTGTTTTAATACTCGGGAAAACGCATTTATGAGATCACCCAGGTTTACACCGAACTCGGCTTCGGTGTTATCGAATGTAATAAACCTGGAGAAGTCTTCCATCACACTGCGAGTATATACCCTGCTTCTCTCCTGAGCCAGAAGCCCGAGCTCTTTTGCAGCCTCTTTAAAACTCTGGTATTCCAGGAGCTTTTTTACCAATTCGTCACGCGGATCGACTCCGGAGTCTTCCTCCTCATCCGAGGGCTCTACTGGAAGAAGCATTTTTGATTTAATATAAAGGAGCGTTGCAGCCATAACAAGAAACTCGCCGGAAAGTTCAAGGTCGAGTTCTTTCATGGCTTTCAAATATTCCAAATACTGATTTGTTATGATCGTAATCGGGATATCGAATATATCTACCTTATTCTCTTTAATCAAATGCAGCAAAAGATCAAGAGGTCCTTCGAATGCATCAAGTTTAATATTTAAGGGAGATTCAGTCATTTAAATACCAATCGCGGCTTTAGCCGTTTGCAGAGTATGAGAAGCAATACTCTGGGCTTTTTTTGCCCCTGTTTTTAAAATATCATCAACCTGTGATATATTTTTAGAATAAAAATTTCGTTTCTCTCTCATAGGATCAAGAAACTGGTTTACTTTTTCAATGCATATCTTTTTACAATCAACGCATCCTATTTGAGCTTTGCGGCATTGTTTCTTTATATCTTCAACCTGGTCGGGATTGAATATTTCCTGATAATAACATACGGGACATACTTCAGGATGTCCTTTATCCTGGCGGCGTTTTCTCGCAGGGTCAGTGATCATAGCTTTTATCTTTTCCTCTACATCTTCTGCAGACTCTGAAATAAATATGCAGTTATTATATGTTTTACTCATCTTTCTTCCGTCAGTACCGGGAAGTTTTTTTGTTTTAGTTAACGCTGCCTTTGGTTCCTTAAACGTCTCAGAGTACAGGTAATTAAAACGCCTAGCAATTTCTCTTGTCAATTCCAGGTGCGGCAGCTGGTCTTCTCCCACAGGAACGATATCTGCGTTATACAAAAGTATATCAGCAGCCTGTAAAACAGGATATCCTAAAAATCCATGAGTATGCAAATCTTTCCCTTTCTGCTCTTTAATCTGGTCTTTAAATGTAGGGTTACGCTCTAACCAGCTTAAGGGAGTTATCATAGAAAGAATCAGATTCAGTTCTGCATGTTCATGAACTTGTGATTGGACAAATATAGTACATATCTTCGGGTCAAGTCCGCATGCCAGATAATCAAGTGCAATTTCTCTTACATTATCCTTAAAAGACATTTTTGATGCATATTCAGTTGTCATTGCATGCCAGTCAGCTATCATGTAGAAAGATTCTTCGCTTTGAAATTTTTTCCAATTTTCTAAAGCGCCGAATAAATTACCTAAATGAAGCTTACTTGTTGCCCTTGTACCACTTAGAACACGAGTGGCCATATCGTATCCCCCATACCTCAATGTTAATCAACTTAAGTATTTAAATTTGAGTATTTTATATTAATACCATTATAATGTCAATTATAACTCAATATATTTAATGGCCGTATTATTTAATCATTATCATGGATAATTCCTCGTTAATCCTTTGCTTAAGATCTTCAGAATCCTTAGTTTCGGGTACTTTTTGAGCAAATGAGCGCATTCCGTATAAGAACAGCTCCTTCTGCTTCACATTAGAAAACGTAAACTTATGAAAATTATTTAAAAGAAAATTCAATTCATCAATTGCCTTATCGTATTGTTGATTTGGTTTACCAAGATAAAATTGTATCTTTTTTAACCGATAAAGTATGAAATTGGGAGCAAGGCGTTCAACTTCATTCAAATTCTCTTCAGCTCCTTTCATGTCATTTAAATAAATTTTCAAATCAGCCAGCCTTATATAGTATCGTGCATCATTTGGATTTATACTTATGGCTTTATCAAAATACGTTTGAGCCTCATTTATAAAGTTGTACGATTTGTTTACATTGACTTCTTTTTGTGCACGATAAAAAAACATTTCTCCGCATTCATAGTAGATTTCTGCATTTAACGTATTGAGCCATAAGGCTCGCTTAAAAAATGAGTGGCTTTTATCAAAATCCCCCTGATGAACCAGACTTATTGCCCTGTTAGTTAATAATCTTGATGAAAATGAACAAAACGATTGTCCTAACAGAAATGCTGCAATAAATGTTAGAAATACAATGAATGATAATTTCCACCGCAGTTTTATGAACGAATTAATGCTAAATACATCCAGAAATGCTAAAAATGAGAAAAACAATAATGAATTAGCAGTAATGTAAAAATTAAAATCAAATAAGAGATGAATGAAATATGCAATAAGCGAAGTCTTGACGGCTAATTGCAGCAGTATGCTTTCTCTGTCTGTGCTTTCAATCTGTCTTATGCCAGCCCTCATAACAGAAATAAAGATTAACATAAATATTAATATTCCTGTTAATCCAATCTCAATCAAAATCTGAAGATAATCATTATGTGCATATTCATAAAAATTTAATGTAAGAATGGGATGAAAGGTATTATAAACAAATGCAAAATTCCCTAACCCGCAGCCAGTTAAAAAAGTTAATGGTGAATTTAGGACATTATAAGACAGTAATGATAAACACCCCTTCCATAATAACCAATGCGAACCATAGCTGAATATTTTTTTTAACTCTAAATGAGTATTTACAGTCGAAAATTTATAAATAACAAAAATAACTGCACTGAAAATAAATAACAGGACGAACGGGAAAATATATCTCTTCTGGAGTAATCTTTTCCTTATTGCTGTAAGCATAAAATAAAGAATGCCGATAAAAAACGCAATAATCCCGCTGTGTGAGAATGTTAAAACCAGCGAGACAAAAAGAATCATCAATGCCGATAAAAATAAAATACGTTTAATCCCCTTTGACGCTATAAAGAAAAACAAAGTACACGGAATCATAAAATTTAAATAACATGCAAAATGATTAGGGTTCACAAAAGTCGCATTCAGTCTGTCTTTGTAAAATAATTTCGTATAAAAGAAAAGCTCATACTTTTTAAAGAAGTAACACAAAAGTCCGAACAAAGAAACACCCACAGAGATGATGACTAAAAGACGTATCAGCCTTTTAATGTCATTATCCGATAATGTGTTAATGAAAACGCAGTAAACGAAAAAATAGCTTAAGTAATTCAAGAACACAACTTTGGTTGAATAAATGTAGATTGAAAAAAACCTGGAATGGAATAATAAAATTATAAATAAAAGAATCGGAAAAAAAAGAAATGATTTTTTAAAAATACATTCGCGTTCGTGTAGCATTTTCAAAATCCATAAACCCATTAACACTACGCTCAACAGATGGACTCCAAAAATACCACCGGGCGTTACAGTACCGAAATATACAGATAAAAATATAAAAGTAAGCCCTGATATAAAAAATATAGCTGGCTTTAAAATACCGGAGCTATTGTTTTCCTTATTCATTTTTATTTCCCCACTACCATGATATAAACACACGACTCTTTTTTCCCGTCAATTGATAAAAATGTGTTCATTTTTCCATCATCAAATGCACCTACCGCACATGGAGCCAATCCCAATGCTGTGGCCTCCAGATAAATATTCTGTGCAATATGCCCGGCGTCCATAAAAACATATCTTCTTCCCCTTTCATGATACCTCTTCAAAGTCCTCTCCCAAACAGCCGTCATGATAAAAATAGATTCGGCATGAGAAATAAAGTTTTGACCATAACAAGATTCAGCCACCTGTGAGTTGAATGAGCCCTCCTTTTTTAAAACAATTGAATCATTTTCGACGTTATACCAGTAAAGCCCGTCAGCTAAATTTTTTATACCGTTTGATACAAGATATATTTCTATTGGGTATGTAGCACCCGCTGAGGGTGCCGCCCTGAAATTGCCAAAAAAAGAATCTTCTTTAGTAACACCATTAGCAAAATACAGCAATTTGGAAATATCTTTGAATGTCATTCCTTTGCTCGAATATTCCCTTACTGACCTCCTCCTTTTAATTGCATCCTCCAGCAATACTTTGTTTCCTGACGACTTGTAATCAAGTACTATTTCATTCTCTACGCCTGCGGCATGGCGGCGTGTATTGATCGATAAAATAAAAAATAATAAAAAAAATAATATTTTTATATTAAAAGTCATAAAAACCTCTCTTTCTATGCCCTCGGGTGAAATTGTGTGTATATGGCCTTCAGTCTTTCTTTTGATACGTGCGTGTAAATCTGCGTGGTAGATATATCAGCATGTCCGAGTAATTCCTGTACGATTCTTAAGTCAGCGCCCCTCTCAAGTAAATGTGTTGCAAATGAATGACGAAAAGTATGCGGTGTAATAGTTTTCTTAATTCGTGCCTGCTTGGAATATTTTTTTATTATTTTCCACAATGACTGACGGGTGAAACCCTGTCCTCTTACTGTGAGGAATATTTTCTCCGTCTTTTTGCGTAAATACTTGGGACGGACTTTATTAATGTATCTGGTTGTATATTCTTTTGCGCTTTTCCCTAAAGGTATTATACGCTCTTTGCTCCCCTTTCCTATACAACGAAGAAATCCGCCTTCAATGTTGATGTCGTTGACGGAAAGTTTTGCCAACTCCGATACTCTCATGCCTGTAGCATAAAAAAGCTCTAGAATTGCCCTGTCCCGGAGGCCGTTGTCTTTACGAACATTGGGTTGTGAAATTATCTTCTCAACTTCAGGAATTGTCAGGAAAAACGGCAGTTTACGCCATGTGCGCGGAGAATCAAGAACGCTCGTAACATCATCTTTAACAAACCTTTCTCTTAAGAGGAATCTATGGAATACTTTTATCGCAACTAAATTACGGGCAATCGAAGTAGCAGCCATCTGGGAATTCTTCAAATTCATGAGAAAAGATAAAATATCTTTTCTTTTTATGGAATCAAGATTTTTTATTTTCTTACTTTCAAGAAACTCAAGGTATTTCAATAAATCATGTCTATACCCTTCTATACTGTTATCGGCTAATCCTTTCTCGACAGATAAAAAATTTAAAAATTCATCAAGATATTGCTCTTCCATTTAAGCCCCTCTTGGATTTTTCAGTTCATAATCTGCTCAGGTAAAAATTATTAGCCCTCTCCCATCCTAAAACAGAGCTGGGTCCGTGGCCCGGATATAATTTTGTCGAATCATCCATTGGAAGTAAATATTGTTTTATTGCCTCTAAGATTTTCCTTGAATCACCGTAGGGAAAATCGGTCCTCCCGATTGAGCCACGGAAAAGAGTATCCCCGGTAAAAACAGTAGAATCTATTTTAAGACAGATACCACCTGGAGTATGCCCGGGCGTATGGATTATGTCTATTTTTAAATCATTCAGGAAAACAGAATCACCGCCTTTAAGCAGGCGTTCAGCAGGTGGAGATGTAATGTTTTTTCCAAATAGAGTCGAAAGATTTTTTACGGGATCTGTGAGAAACTCCGCATCAGCTTCATGGATATAGATAGGCACGGGAAAATCACTGTTACAACCTATATGGTCTGCATGTCCGTGAGTATTGATTATGTACTTAATTTCAAGCCCTTTATCATCTATAAACTTCTTTATCCTCTGGGACTCAAAACCAGGATCAATAATAAAAGCGTCTTTTGTCTTCTCATCCGATACTATGTAACAGTTAACTTCATTAAAACCGACTACAATAACATCGATATGCATTAAAACTCCTGACAGTTAAAAAACTACTGATATTTTTTTATAAGAGAATAAAAATCTTTCTCTTCCAGAATTGGCACGCCCAGTGAAACTCCCCTTTTATACTTCGTGCCAGGTTCTTTGCCCACGACCACAAAATCAGTACTCTTACTAACAGCAGACGTGACCTTACCGCCCAATTGTTTAATTGCATTTTGGGCATCTATTCTCGAATACTTTTCTAATGTTCCGGTGATAACAAAGGTCTTTCCGAGAAGCGGGCTGGTTTTGCTTCGTGAAGTCTTTTCTTTTAAAACGAAATTTACACCGCTTGATTTTAATTTTTCTAAAAGTTTTACCGTGCTTTTTAAAACAAAAAAATCACAAATCGATTTTGCCATAACCGGGCCTATTTCATGAATGCCGCATAAATCATCATACGAAACTTCCGCAACTTTATCCAGTGAATGGAACCTGTCTGCCAGAATCGCTCCCGCATGTTCTCCGACGTTAGGAATGCCAAGGGCAAATATGAGCCTCCCCAAGGGACGATTTTTACTTTGCTCAATTCCTTTTATAATATTTTGGGCCGATTTTTCTGCCATTCGTTCCAGAGATTTCAATTCATCAGACGTTAATTTATACAAATCACCTACATCATGAACAATATTCTTATCAACAAGCTGATTGATTAATTGAATTCCCAATCCCTGTATGTCCATAGCAGAACGCTGGGACCAATGCCTGATTTTCCCCTTTAGCTGGGCCGGACAGTTAGGGCTTATACATCTTACTGCAACTTCACCTTCATCTCGCACTACTTTACTTCCACAGACAGGGCATTCTTTAGGAAATTTAAATTTAGACAGACTCCCCTTCCTTTTATTAGCCAATACTTTTATTACTTTGGGAATAATTTCACCACTCTTCTCAACAACTACAAAATCGCCTATCCGCGCATCAAGTCTTTCAATCTCATCTTTGTTATGCAATGAAGCACGGCTTACCGTGGTACCGGATAACTGCACAGGCTTCAGGAGAGCAACAGGCGTCAACACTCCTGTACGTCCAACCTGAACCTGAATATTTTCCAAAACGGTTTGCTCTTGTTCTGCAGGATATTTATACGCTATCTGCCAACGCGGGCTTTTGGTAGTATTGCCCAATATTTTCTGATCAGAAAATAAATCCACCTTTATAACCATACCATCAATATCATAGTCCAGTTTTTCCTTAACTTTATAATGTTCACCGCAAAACGATATAACCTCATCAATGTTTCTGCATAACTTAAAATTTTTATCAACCGTAAATCCTAACCTTTCGAGGAATTTGAAAAAATCACTCTGCCTCAGTGGAACTTCACCCTCAGAATATCCCAGACCGTGGACAAATATCTCGAGGCCCCTCTTTGCAACTAAAGAGGCATCGAGCAACTTAAGACTGCCAGCACATGCATTACGAGGATTTGCAAAAGGGTCTTCCTCGTTTTTTATCTTTTCCTTGTTTATCTTCGTAAATATTTTACGCGGCATATATACTTCACCGCGTACTTCCAGGAGGCTCGGGATTTTACCGGGGAAATGTTTTTTCGACAATGGGATTCGAAGTGGAACTGATTTAATGGTTCTTATATTATCGGTTACGTCGTCTCCGAAACGTCCGTCGCCGCGGGTCACGGCTTGGGAGAGCACTCCGTTTTCATAAATCAGGGATATTGAAACCCCGTCTATTTTCTCTTCCACAAAATACTCTGTCTTGCGTCCAAGGAACTTTATCACACGTTTATCAAAATCCTTAAGTTCATCATAAGAATACGTATTATCCATGCTCAACATCCGAATGCGGTGTTCGACGGTTTTAAATTCTTCTTGAGGCTCACCCGCAACTCGCTGGGTGGGTGAATCTGGAGTGATAAGAGATGGGTTTTTGCTCTCCAGTCCTTTTAGCTTTTTCATTAAAGAATCATAGTCAAAATCCGATATCTCAGGATTTGCTTCAATATAATATTTACGGTCATGATAACGTATAAGCTGGCGTAAATCCTCGATCTCTTTATTAATCTCTTTTTTAGCCATCTATTACCTTGTTATTAAATTACGTAACTTTTTTTCCGGTAAAACGATTAACGAAATAATAACCGCAATCTTCTTTTGGTACAGCTCCGTAACGTACCATACTTATATTGGGATAAGTACGGCATAATAAAGGCCTGTCCTTATACCGTGTGCACTTATTATCCCTTCCGATATAATTACACGCAAAAAACAATTCACCGAATTCGTTTACACCTTTTACATTAAACTGTTTTAAATCACGGTCAGACTGAATCATCAATAAACATTCATGAAAAGAAGAAACTAGTTTGCCGCGATCGCGTAAATATACATGACGGCAGCAGCGACCGCATTGTTTACATGAACCTTTCCTTTTGTAAACGATAGAAAAACCGACAAATAAAAAATAATCTTTTAACAAGTGTAGAACCCACTCGCTAAATTCACAATAACCTTTGTGCCAGGAACGCAGGAAGTCCTTCTCCAATAATTTTTTCCGCTGCTTTTTTGTTTTCATAAGGAATTCTTAAAATGTCGATAGAATATTCCGAGTCGTCAAAAACCGCACACGAAAGCCGCTTATCTAAATCACGCGGCTGTCCTATACTGCCAACGTTAATAATATACCTCTTATCCCTGTTTAACATAAACTTTCCCTCTTCAAGATATGAGCCTCGATCAAAACCCTCTGTGAATATTTGAGGAACATGAGTATGACCGATAAAACATAAACGGGTTGGACAATGGCGAAAAGCGACGTCAGCATCAGACGCACTTAAAATATAAAAAAATTCTTTTGGGTCTTTAGGACTTCCGTGAACAAGCGTAAAATCTTCAAATATTTTCATAAATGAAAATGATTTAATAAAATCAAAATCATCTCTCTTGAGCTGTCCCCTTGTCCACTCAAGTGCTGTGTATGCATTGGGATTGAAATTTTTCTCATATTCTTCTGAGAAAAGAGCGTATTCATGATTGCCGTATAAAACCACGTCAAAATGTTTTTTTGCCAATATCAAACATTGCCGTGGATCTGCACCATATCCGATAATATCGCCGAGGCAATATATCTTATCAACGTTAAGTTTATCAAATTTTGATATGATTTTCTCAAATGCTTCTAAATTACCGTGTATATCAGATACTATTAAATAGCGCATATTTTATTAAATGTTAGAACTTAATTGAAAAATTTTTAAACGACCCGTCAGCCTCTTTCCATGATTGGTTATACTTGTATATATAAGGTTTAAGATAACCTGTACAAATATTATATAAAAAACGCTCTATTTCCACTTCCTCACCTTCGGCAACAAGTTCAACACGGCCGTCAAATAAATTTTTGACAAACCCTGTAACTTTATAAGAGGCAGCAATATGTTGAACTGTATATCGAAATCCAACTCCCTGAACTCTTCCCTCAAAAAATACATGCAATCGTTTCATAAGATGTTTATCAGCGTAATATTATAATAAATCGGGGCGAGACCTGCCCGCCACGCTTTTTGGCGGGGGATTTGCTTACTACGCCCCTATTTATTTTTTACTACCATGAACAAATAAATCGGGGCGAGAGGATTTGAACCTCCGACCTCTGCGTCCCGAACGCAGCGCTCTAGCCAAACTGAGCCACGCCCCGATTTATTTGTTCACTCACTACTTGTTCGCTCACTATTTAATAACCCTCTAGCCTCTACCGAAAAACTGCCCTAAACCTGAATAAATTCGGTTTAGGGCCCATGAACCGATCTTTGATCTGGTTCATGGGAGCCACGCCCCGATTTATTTGTTCATTCACTACTTGTGCACTTACCCTTAAAATTGGATTAAATATTTTAACACAATTTAATATAATATAAAAGTCTAGACATAACAACTATTAAATGATGTTAAAACCATAATAGGTTTACAGTAAAATACTTTTTTGCTATACTTAAGCCTCCGTTGGTTAACACCCAGGGCGCATAGCTCAGTTGGTTAGAGTGCTACCCTCACATGGTAGAAGTCGGAGGTTCGAATCCTCTTGCGCCCATAAAAAAACCACTAAGATAATTCTTAGTGGTTTTTTTATTTTCTTATTGTTTAATATTATACTTCTTTCAATGCGTCCTTAATTCGATTCAATCCTTCTTCAATCTCTTTATTATCCAAAGCATAGCTTAATCGAATTCTATCCGGAGATCCAAACCAGTCACCTAAATAGGTAATCACCTTGTATCTTTCATATAAAAGCCAAACAAATTTCTTCGGTTTTGGACATCGCGGAAGCACATAAAATGCTCCTTCAGGCTTCCATAAATCGAACCCAAGATCGCATAACCCCTTGTAAATAAGATCACGCCTCCCGCGCCATATTCTCTGCTGTTCCAAAATATATTCTTTAGGAGTGCTCATAGCATGTAATGCCATATCCTGCCCCACAAGATTAGTATTCATTGAGGTATGTGTTTTTATTGCGATGGCATCATCTACAATGCTCTGTACATTACTCCACAAATAACCTACACGTACACCACACATAGCGTATGTTTTTGAAAAAGAATTAACCGTTATAACGTGTTCGCCCTGAATGTTATAATTCTCACGTTCATAAATTAAATCTTTATATACCTCGTCTGAAATAATATAAATGCCCAATTTCTTGGTAATACGTTCGATCTCTTTTAATGTTTCGAGTGATTCTATCCTGCCGGTTGGATTAGACGGAGAATTAATAAGGACAACTTTACAATCCGTAACTTTTTTCTTAAAGTCATCTAAATCTATCCTGCCTTCATTCAAATCCGTATACACAGGTTCCATGCCAGCCAACTTAATTATAGGCGGATATGAATAATAATAAGGCCGGGGCACAAGTACTTTGCCAGGACTAAGTGCGCGGAAAATCAGGTCTAATGCTTCTGATGCACCGTTGGTAATTACAAAGTTATCAGCTGTTGAGGTTGGATATTCTTTGGATAATGCCTCACGCAGTTCAATTTCACCCTGTATTAACCCATACCTCAAATCATTGCGTATATTTATACCTTCGATTGCCTCACGTGGAGGCGGCAAATCCGGCTGCCCTGAACCAAAGCTTATAATACCGTTTCCCTGTTTCCCTATAAATATCGACGGACTTGATAATTTATTTTGCTCACTCATGATTTTCTACATTTATTATTTATAAATTTAAGTTAAATGTTATTAGTTATTTTAAATGAATACTTGGTTTTATAAAACCTATTTTTCTCTTTTAATATCGTCTATATAATTAAAAACCTTGACCACCAGACATATTATTAGCTAAGAACTTATGAGTCTGAGCCTTAATAGCTTTGATGATATTGTCTGCATTATAGGAACTTCGTACAAAAGGGCCTGATGATACATAAGCAAATCCAATCTCCTGTGCATATTTTTCAAAGTATTTAAATTTATCGGGTGTAACGAAACGATGAACCTCTAATTTATCCTGGCAGGGCCTCAGATACTGACCAATAGTTACGATATCACAATTTACTTTACGTAAATCATTGAGCGTCTCTAACACTTCATGGTCATCTTCACCCAAACCGACCATGATTCCACTTTTAGTCAAAATATGAGGATAATTCTGGCGCACAAACTTTAAAATATTTAAAGATCTATTATAATCGGCACCAGGCCTTACCTCGTGATATAATCTTTTTACTGTCTCAAGATTATGATTAAAAATATCAATTTCACTTTCACAAACAGCAGAAACTGAATCAAGATTACCCATAAAATCAGGCGTAAGCACCTCAATACTGACCCCGTCTAATCGCTTTTTAACCGCATCAACGGTTTTACTGAAATGCTCTGCTCCGCCGTCAGGTAAATCATCACGCGTAACGGACGTAATAACAACATGTTTTAACCCTAAAAAATACGCGCTGTCAGCTAATCGCCGGGGCTCATCAGAATCTACGGGTTTGGGTTTGCCGTGTGAAATCGAGCAATAAGTGCAAGAGCGGCTACACGTATCACCAAGAATTAAAAATGTAGCTTTACCTTTTGAAAAACACTCACTTCTATTCGGGCACCGTGCGGACTCACACACCGTATGCATTCTGTTCTTATCCAAAATATTATTTACGCGAACAGTACTGGTCTTAGGAATTCTTTTTTTAAGCCAAGGAGGAAACATATTTTTTTACTCTCTTATTGCAACTAAAGCCGCTTCCTGAATAACTTCACTAAATGTCGGGTGCGGATGAATGGTTGAAGCAACATCATCTAAAGTCAATTTCTTTTTGATTGCTAATGAGATTTCAGAAATCAAATCAGATGCCCCTTCACCCATAATCTGAGCGCCAAGTATTTCTTTACTCCTTGTTTCATAAACTATCTTTACAAATCCTTCAGAGGTACCATCACAGTGAGGTTTACCTAAAGCTGAATAAAGATACTTTGATTGATCAGCATCAATTTTTTCCTGCAGTGCTTCATCTTTACTAAAGCCGACTGTTGCAATCTCAGGTACAGTAAATATACAGTTAGGCACGACATTGTAATCCATAACATGCTTATTTTCTCTGGTAGAATTGTATGCCGCAATCATCCCTTCATGCGCTGCTACGTGAGCCAATTGCGGCGAGGATAAAACATCACCAACCGCATAAATATCCTGAACAGTTGTTTCTAGATACTTGTTTATCAGTAATAAATTATCATCCTTTAACTTTATTCTGAGCTCATCTAAACCCAAGCCATCTATATTACGTACTCTTCCCACAGCAACAAGTACTTTATCAATCTCTATAACTTTATCCTTATTTGTTTTCACCTTTACACTTTCATTTTTCTCGTAAGACTCTACAATTCCTTCGCCTGTCAAAACATCAATCCCGCGCTTTTTAAATATTGATGCCAATCGCCTCCCCAGTTCCTTATCTTCAAGGGGCAGCAATTGATTTTCTAACTCAACGATTGTTACCTCCACATTTAGAAAGTTAAAAATATTTGCAAACTCACAACCTATTGCCCCGCCGCCTACTATTAAAAGAGATCTAGGCAATTTCGTTAAATCAAGAATAGATTTAGAATCCAGGATATTTCTTCCGTTAAAGGGGAGTTCCTTAAGTCCCCTGGGATAAGAACCTGTGGCAATTATAATTTTCCCTGCATCTATTTCAAACTTATCATTTCCCTCTTTGATTTCGATGATATTTTCAGTTTTTAGAAAAGCTTCCCCTTTTATAAAATCAATATTTAATCTTTTTAATTGCGCGTTCATCCCATTACGCAAATTTGATACGATCGAGTTCTTGCGGGCATAGATTTTACTTATATTAGGAGGGCTGACCTTAGCCTGGATGCCAAATTCATTTGCTCTTTGAAGGAAATTGTAAATTTTTGCGGATGCAATTAAAGCTTTGGTCGGAATGCATCCCCAGTTAAGACATACGCCTCCTATTTCGTCCCTCTCAATAATAACCGTTTTGGCCTCAAGTTGAGATGCCGCAGTAGCCGCCGCATATCCACCCGGACCCGAACCAATTACCGCCACATCATATTTTTTCATAATTTATCTCACTGTTCATCTAATATTTTCTTTGGAATTGATATATCAACAACGTGAACCTTACCTACACATGACGGTCCCTCGCCTTTGAAGAAACCTTCTTTTGCAGAGGCCATTGTGACAGTTGCATCAGATTTAACAGCTATGCCCAATATAGCACCGCTGTCACAGTTAAGTCCCGAAGGTGCATCCACAGAAACCACAGTCTTTTGAGACTGGTTTATTAATTTAATATTTGTTTTGATGGGCTCTTCAATATCTCTGTCTAATCCTGTTCCAAAAATTGCGTCAACTATAATTTCACTATCGTTTATAATATTTTTTACCTTTTCATTAAAATCTTTCACATCTATAAAAATAACATAACCGCCCATACGTTCGAATATATCAAGATTGATTTGAGCGTCCCCTTTAATTTTATTCTTATCACTAAGCACAGCAACATTTACAATATATCCCTTATTCATAAGATGCCGTGCAATGACAAAACCATCACCACCGTTGTTACCACGACCGCAGATAATCATAATAGTCTTCCCCTTAATAGACTGACCGTACATCTTATGAATAAAATCTGCAGTCCTCAATCCAGCGTTCTCCATCAATAAAATACTTGGAATTCTGTAATCTTCGATTGCCCGGCGGTCGAGTTCCCGCATTTGTGCAACAGTAACAGTTTTCATAATATATTGCCTGTTTAAATATTTCTAACTATTAAGATTGATCTTTTATAAAACCATTGACTGTACGATCGAACGTTCTCTCACCACGAGATGTAAATAAACATCCCGGAATCTCCCCAATCCTTTTATGATACATAATGCATTCACAACAGACGCCTTTGCGGCTGCAAGGCTCGTACGTACATGTACAATTTTTTAAATTCTCTTCTACATTCGGGCACTTTTCTCTCATTGAAAACCATCCTTAATTAATCTTTTTTTGTTAATTTATATTATGGATAAATAATTGTCCTATAACCTTCCTCTTTCAATTTCTTCTCATATTTTTGGACTTCGTCACTTGTAGTAAATGAACCAACTCTTACACGAAAATAATTAGTTCCGTTTTTTTCTGTTTTAAGTATTGAAACATCATAATCCTTCTCTTCTAACTCTGTCTTTAGGTTCTCTGCATTATCACGATCATAAAACGCCCCGACCTGAACAGAAAAAAAACTGATTTCATCAATATTAGTCTTATCCAATTGTTCGGCTTCAAAACTTAATGGAAACAATCTTCTTATTTCAGCAAATTTGGCTTTTGCTTCGGTAAATTTCCCCAGCTTCTGATATATTTTCCCGACCCTAAAATAAACTACGGGAAGGAATTGACTTTTTGGATATTGTTCTACAAATGATTTATATAATTCTAATGCGCGTTTATATTTACCCTCTAGGAAATAACTTTCGGCCAGTTTGATATTAACTTCATCGATAAACTCAACCCTGCTGCCCTTTGCCTTAAGCCTCCTCAAGAAATAACGTGCAGTATCAAACTCCCCCTGTTTCAGGTAACTTAAAGCTAAATAATAATACGCCCTATAGTAATCCTTTTTATTTATGTTACATTTTGGAAGAAGCTCTACTTGCTTGATAACACTCGGGTAATCCTCTCTTAGAAAAGCAATCCTGATATCATCAATAGCGCCTCTTTGCTGCATGGTTCCTTTTGTCGCGCAGGACATTATAAAAAAACAAAGGGTAACGATTATATAATTTATTCTTCTTGGGGCTTTATTTGTTTTCATTATTGCATAATTTCCCAATAAAAGTTTCATGTACGATATCAGTCAATTTTACCAAAAATATCTTTCCAATCATATCTTTAGTTCCCTCAAATACCACTTCTTTATCCGATGAGGTCCTGCCCTTCATCTGTGTATTATTTTTCCTGCTTACGGCCTCGACCAGTACTTTTTCTTCACGTCCGATTAATTCTTTATTCTTCTCGTACGAAATGCTCTTCTGCAGTTTGAGCAAATCATTGTTGCGCTCGTTTTTTACCCTTTGAGAAACATCGTCTTTTAATGTAAACGCCTTGGTTCCTTTTCTCGGTGAATATTTAAAAATAAACGCATCGTCAAATCGTATTCCTTTAATCACGTCTTTTGTTTGATTATATTCTGAATCTCCCTCACCGCAAAAACCTACAATAATATCCGTAGTAATACTAACAGAGGGAATTAATTTTCTTAGGCTGTCTATTTTCTTCGAATAATCATTTATTGAATAATTCCTATTCATTGCCCTGAGGATTTTATCAGAACCTGACTGAAGTGGCAAATGAAGATGTTTTTCTACTTTTTCATTATCTTTCATTACTGAAAAGAGTTTCTCTGAAGTATCTTTGGGATGTGATGTCATAAACCTAATAACCTCTATACCGTTGACATCATTCACACGGCTTAAGAGGTCGGGAAAATCAATATTAACATGGAGCCCTTTTCCGTAGGAATTTACATTCTGACCAAGAAGCATAATCTCTTTGACCCCGTGCTCTGCGAGAAAAGAAATTTCATCTATTATTTCATCAGGGTTCCGTGATATCTCCCGTCCGCGCACATAAGGTACTATACAAAAGGAGCAAAAATTATCACATCCCCGCATTACAGGTACAAAGGCTTTAATTTTATTAAAGCGACCTGTATATCTGCTAAAGCGAAACCCTTTGTAATGTAAGCTTATAAATGCCTTTTGTTCTCTTTCTTTGAGTACCTCATCCAAAATCTCAGGAACCTGCCCGAAATCATAAGTGCCGGAAATAAAATCAACGTGAGGAAAATCTTTTAAAAGTTCTTCCTTGTAAGCATTGACCATACAACCCATTATTCCAATAATTACCTCAGGCCTTTTCTTCTTTAATTTTGACAACTTCCTGAGATTACCAAATACCCGCTCCTCAGCATGTTGGCGCACACTGCATGTATTAAAAAGTATGATATCAGATTCTGATGCCTCCTCTGTGATCTCATATCCTTTCTCACAAAGAGACTTCTTCACCTCATCAGAATCATACTCGTTCATCTGGCATCCGAAAACTTTTTGATAAACTTTTAAATTTCTTCTCTCTTCTTTTTTCATCATATTACATATATACTATAATCCATCAGCTTATTAATGCTTCCAGTGCAAGTTAAAACATGTAGTGTAGTTTAAACCTGTTGATTATTTAATATCAAATGCATTACGAACATGTATAGCAAGATTTTCAGCAATAATCCTATTACCTTCATCACTACAATGGCTGTTATCAGCTGCAAATAACTTATGCCGATGGGCAATATCAATCTTATTAAAAATTTTACTCAAATCTAAATAAACCACATTATCCAATCTATGATTAAATAAAAAACCTTTTCGCGGGTATCCAAGAACAATCAATCGAATTCCTCTTTTTAGCAACTCTTTTTCAATAGTTAAAATATTCTGTTCTGTTATATCTGTATATTCCTTTAAAGAATGTAAAATTTTATTTAAATTTCTATCAACATCCTCATGTTCATATATTTTTAACAAAAGTTCATAAACCCTTCTTCCTCCTCCGTGATACTTAACCTGCTCAAAAAGCAATGCTTTTGCCTCCTTATATCTCGATGAGTTTATATAATAGTTAGACAGATCAAGTCTGATATAATTATTCTCAGGATTTTTCCTTAAGATATTTATAAAGACAGCTTCACCTTTATTATTTTTTCCCTGGATCATTAAAATTCTACCAAGTGTAAAATAAAGCCATTCGTCATATCCATACACTTGAAGAACATGTTTTATTAATCTTTCTTCAATTGTATACGCATTATATTGTTTCAAAACTGCTAAGATTTGCCAAATATTTTCTTGTGTTACTTTATTTAAAAGTTGCTGTTGTGCTATTTCACTTTGACCATTTTCGATGTAATTAATTATTTCTTCTAAAAACTCTAGCTCATTTTTTTTTATTACTACTTTTTTTTGGCCTTCTTCATTGTTTTGTGCTATATATACAATCGGATCACAACCAGAACTATTTTGCAAAGCATCTGTAAAATGACAAATCAAATAATAAAGTAATTTATAGATACGCAAATTTTGAAAAACAGCCAATCTGTCATTTTTACCCATAGCCCATTTATGAAGTCTTGTGTTATGTCCATCATTCCCCCCGGTCATAACAATAACTAAGTCAGGGTTATATTTGTCCACATTTTTATTTAACAAATATAGAAGCTCTGAAGAATTTTGTCCACCAACACCTAAGTTATAAACAATAAAATTGTTACCCTCTTGATCATTATTCAGAATGTTTGATAATTGTGTTGGATAATCTCCTTTTCTACTGGCACCGATCCCAAAAGTAAAAGAATCTCCAAGACAAAGTATTTTTTTTGATTTTTCTAAATGACATTCTGTTTTATTAATAGTTCTATAATTAGTAATATAGCAGTTTACAAACAAAAAACCTATTAACCTCAAAAATATCTCTGCTAATATTAAGGTATATAATATTGTAAAAAATATAAAAATAATTCTTTTTTTAAAAATAGGCATAGCCATTGCATTAAAAAATATCTATTTTCTTATATCCAAGAGTCTTCAAAACCCAGGTTACTTTGCTTGGCACGTAATGACGTTCATTGCATTTAATTCTTTTTTATTTCCTGAATCGTCTTCAAATAAAAAAAGATACTTTTGTTAAGTTTTTCTTTCACTTCTTTTAAACTTTAGTTTTTTTCTTTAAAAACATCTTACTTATTAGGTTATACAAAATAACACTAGCTAGATTAGACTTATCTTTTTGACTTATTTTAATCTTCTTTTTAATGTTTTCAAACTCTTTTTTCCGGAATCTTTCAAAATTTCCGTATTCTTAGCCTACATTTAAGTTATTCTTCTATTACACTTTTAATTTTTATCAGCTTTACTATTTTAAAAAATCCCCATAACTACAGTTCATCACAGTTCCTATTCTACATTTTATAATGCATAGGGTTGATCCAATTTCTCTTTTTATTGCTATTATTAATTTGTTGACTAAATAATTTGTGAAAATATAATATTTATTAAAGGTAGAGCCCAACAATTTTACGCTTTTGATAATCAAAATTTATAAAAAGACAGGGTTTTTATAAATACGGAAATAAATACTTGTAAGTTTAATTAATAACATTTAAAAACTATCCCGTCCAATTAAGGTTTTTTATGAATTATTTTAAAAATATATTTAAGACAGAAAAACAAAAAAATATTAAATCTATATCCCGTATCATTAGAGAATTTTATAATCAGTATCCCTTCCCGGATTTTGACATGAACAAATATAATTATGTCCAAGACCTAAATGAACATTCAAAATGGTTTTTTAAATTATTAGATCAGTATATTCCAAATAACTCAAAAATAGCTGATGTCGGTTGCGGCACAGGCCAGTTTTCCTGTTTTCTCGGCGCAAAGGGAAGAGATGTCTACGCTTTTGATTTTTCGGAAGAATCCATTGATAAAGCTAAACAGCTTAAAAATAAACTCAAACTGGATAATGTAAAATTTGAAAAAAAAGACTTGTTTGAACTAAATATCCCAGATAATAGTTTTGATTATACATTCTGCTTGGGGGTGCTTCATCATACTCCTGAGCCGTATAGGGGGTATAAGAATCTTGTTAGAATAACAAAGCATAAAGGTTATATTGTTATAGTAACAATCAACCCTTTTGGAAGGCTATATTTAAAATTTCGCAGACTAATTTTAAAGTACCTTATAAAATCCAGCCAGCAAATAAAGAATTATTTTACAAAAAAACATATGGGACAGGATGAAAATGACAATTTTAAATTAATCAGTTGGTATTATAACCTTTATGAAATTCCTTATGAATCTAATCATACTATCGGGGAGGTAATGAAATGGCTTAAGACTAATAAGGTTTCATATATTAATTCTTTTCCTCCTATTGAGCTTTTTAAAAAAACATTTTACTCTGATTATCCTCAGTTTCAACCAAATCCTTTTAAAAAAGATTTAAATAAATATTTTGATTTCTTAGGTTTCTCACGAGTACTTAAACGTAATTATTTAGCCGATTGAGCAGGAGTTAGAATAATACTGTTTTTTGAGGTATTTTCCGGTGAGCAAGATAAGCGAATCTAAATGACTCAAATAGATTTCGATCTTGAA